>JABLTO010109356.1_pt1 | contig 82450 bp, 94 predicted proteins | sample 7160091 | NCBI WGS metagenome assembly JABLTO01 (sample SAMN14651225, study PRJNA627086) | human gut metagenome | isolation source: feces | host: Homo sapiens | reverse complement strand
AGTGCATTTTTATTTACTTTTGTCATAAGTTATATTGAATACAAAAAAGGGGTGGATTATATGTGTAATAATGAAAATAATACTTGCGAGAATTGCATCGCGGATATCCTTAAAGTTATCCTTATACTTCAGCAAAGTGTATGTCAAAATGACTGCTGCCTAGAGACTTGTGATAGAGGATTCTTAGGACAAAATAGTAGTTTCTGTTACAACACTAGACCTATACAGTTATATACTTGTTCAGGAGGAAGTACTCCATTAGCAATGCCAATTAGTAAAGATCCAGCAGTTACTACTACAAGTACTGTCTTTAGACTAGAAAAATTAGATGGCTGCTGTGCTACCTGCAGAGTACTTGCACCTAATACTGATGAGACTAGTGTATTTCCATACGAAGCTACAAACTCATTCTTTACTATTAATTTAGGATGCTGCTGCATACTAAGATGTCTAGATGATACAGTTGTTGAAAGCATATAAAAAACAGGCTCTATAACCTGTTTTTTTAATAAAAGGAGACGATAAAAGTATTGTTCTCCTTTAAATGTTACTAAAAATATCTTGTAAAACTTTTTAGCTATATTGTTATATCTTGCATTATATCTTTTCAATTTCATTTTTAAATCTTCTTCTGAAGTAAATTCATTCCTACTATAAAACCTTTCTACATCTATTTTGTGACTTCTTTCAACTTTTTTCATTTTGCCACAGAGAATATAGTCTTGTTCTTCTAAGTATCATTCATAAATCTCATTTCTTCTGTTGTAATCTTCATATATACCACTCTTTCTGTATAATTTTTGTCGCTGCCTTAATTATACCAGAATGGTATTTTTTTATTTTAAATTTGTAATATATGTATCATAACTCAACAAAAATCAAGAATTATTTATAAATTTATCAACCAAGTTATATGCTTCATCATCAGTAACCTGAACTATAGGATGTTTAAAAAAATATGTACTAGGTTCTATAATAGTACCAGATAAGCCACGTTCAAGTGCTAACTTACAACAACGTATAGCATCTATTACCACACCAGCAGAATTAGGAGAGTCTTCAACGCTTAATTGAGCATCTAATGTAATAGGAACATCTCCAAATATTCTTCCTTCAATTCTAATAAAACATTTTTTATTATCATTTTGCCATGCTACATAATCACTAGGCCCTACATGAATATTAACATCAGATAATTTATCATTCATAATTGAACGAACTGCTTCAGTTTTCGAGATTTTTTTATACTCTAGTCTATCTCTATTTAGCATATTCAAAAAATCGGTGTTCCCTCCAGTGTTTAATTGATAAGTTTTATCAACAATTCCACCACGTTTTTCAAATAATTCAGTTAAAACCCTATGAACGATTGTAGCTCCAAATTGTGATTTAATATCATCTCCTAATATTGGTACACCTGACTCTTTAAATTTATTTGCCCAATAATTATCACTTGCCAAGAATACAGGTATATTATTTATAAAACCAACATGTGCCTTTAATGCACAATTGGCATAAAATTCACTTGCTTTATTTGAACCAACTGGTAAATAATTTATCATTATCTCGGCACCAGATTCTTTAATGATATTAATTATTTTTTCTTCATTAATATCAGAGTCATCTACTGGAATAAAATATTTATCATTTTTTTATTAATCATATGATTCGATACTCCATCCATTTGTTTTCCTTTTGAAACAACTACAGAGTTATCAATATTAAAAGTATCACAAAAAATTTTGGTACAATTAGGTGCTTCAAAGATAGCCCTATGTATTTCTTTGCCAACTTTTCTACTATCAATATCAAATGCACAAACAATATCTATATCATATGGTTTAAATCCTCCTATATCCCAGTGCATCAAACCAACACAATTTTTTTCATTTTTAGATTTATAATATTCAATGCCTTATATCAATGAACTTGCACAATTACCAACGCCAATTATTCCTACTTTAATTTTTCCCATCATTACACCATCCTTATTTATTTATTATCTACTATGAAGAAAGATTTTCCAATACTCTGCATTTTTACGCCATCATAAAAAAGGCCACTTTCCTCATATAAAACAATTATTTTTCCTTTTACTTTCTTTAAATCAGATTCATCTTTTATATTATAATGACACCATATTTTATAACCATCTATGATATTTAATCCAGCAAAATTGTTTAACCTTAAATAGTTTTTATCTGCATGTAAGGCAGTGTCAATACTTTCACCAAAAATAATTGCTCCTGCAGAACCGCCATAAACAAGGCCATCATTTTTTATGTAATCAATAATTTTTTTATCAAATCCTGTTTTTCTCATTTCATTAATAAGTTTAAATGTGTTGCCGCCACCAATAAATATTGCAGAATAATCATCTAATTTTATTTTTTTATCAAGTTCAGTACACATTTCAATGTTCACTATACCATATTCAGCATAAGTACTTTTAAACCATTTAAAGCAATCATCATATGGAATCTTTTCCATTGCAACGGGAATATATAATACTTTTCCATTACCTACCTCCTTTGCAAAAAAATTATCTAACTCTTTAACTTGTTCTGGGTCTCCTCCCCCAGATAATAATAATTTCATTTTTATCCTCCTTATATATTTTTCAAAATTAATTCATATAAATATCAGGTTTTAAATATCTTAAAGATAAATCTTCCAATTCACTTTTTATTCGATATGCTCCAATATAATAAGCAAGAGGTACAAATATATCCATAGTTTCTAGTGAATTTTCTTTTTGTTTGAATTCTGTCTTATATTCTAATGTTCTCATATTATGAAGTCTATCTGCTAGTTTAATAATTATTATTCTAACATCACTTGTAATACCAGTAATTATCTTTCTAGTATTTGCTACATTCTGTTCTTGCTTAGTAGAAAAGTTAAGTTTACTTATTTTTGTTACTCCATCTACTAAAGAAGCTATCTCAGGATTAAAATCATGAGAAATATCTTCTTTAGTAACATGCGTATCTTCTAATGTATCATGAAGTAGTCCTGCACACACTGTATCCCTATCAGCGTGCATTTCTGCGAGAATATAGGTAACATTGAGAGGATGAGTAATATAAGGTTCTCCACTTTGTCTTTTTTGTCCCGTATGAAAATTGTCAGCATAATAATAGGCTTTTTTATAATCTCCACTTCACTAGGATTATAACTTTTAACTAAATTAAGCAAATCATCAATAGTAAGTTTATTCATTTCTCTTCACCTCCATATATAACAAAAGAGCGGCACCACAGCGAACGACATCAAATTAGCCATTCACTGAGTACTGCTCTTTAGTCACAGCAGCATTTTTAATTTTGCAGCAGCAGAAAAATATGTCAGTTAAATTATTTCTAACATTATTAAGTATAGAATTAATATTTAACAAAACATATTTTACCATAATGCTCAACTCCTCTTTTTTAAATAATTTAAGTTGATTTTATATCTTTTTAGAATGCTTGTCAACCCTTTTTTTACAATTTTTACCAAAATACAATAAAAATAAAAAAATTAATTAAGTAAAACTTCACAAACATTCTAAAAAATTAAACCAAATCTCCTACAAGTAATATAGTAGTACAAAAATGATGTGTTACAAATATTAATTTTTTTATATAGCATATATATTTATACATAAAAAGATATAGTAAATTATTCACTATATCTTTCTAACTTCTTAATCGTTTTTAATTATTTCTTAATTTAGCATTATGTTTCTTTTCTACATCTATTGCTATTCTATCAAATATTTCAGTTATTTCATCTAGGGTAAGAGTCTTATTTGGATCTTCAAAATATAATGAGAAGGCTAATGATTTATTATTTTCTCCTAATGAAGAATCTACATATAAGTCAAATACTTCTATCTTAGTAAGAAGTTTACCTCCAGCTTTCTTGATAGTTTTAATTACTTCTTCTGAAGTTATATTTTTATCAAGAACAAAGGCTATATCTTTACTAATACCAGGGAATTTACTTATTTCTTTATATTTCATCTTAGATACTTTAATATCTTTTAATAAAGATACATTAAGTTCTATAACAAAGATATTATCTTTAGTAACATTAGGATGTATCTTACCAATAATACCTACTTTTTTATTATCTATATAGATACTCGCAGCTACTCCTGGATGTAATTCTTTAGGTAAATCTTCCTTTCTATAATAATATCTATTATTATATCCTAAATAATTAAGTACTTTTTCTAGTATACCTTTTGTTATATAGTAGTTTATTTCTCTATTACTACCTAATTTATTATAATAAGTACCACTCATTAAAATAGTTAGTTTTTCATCTTCATAATGAATATTATCTTTTACATAATAACTCTTTCCTATTTCAAATAGATTGATATTATTATTACCACGATTAGTATTATAATCATATACTGAAAGTAAACTTGGTATTAAACTATATCTTAAAGTACTTCTCTCTTCCGTCATAGGATCTTGTAGTCTTATACTATCAAAAGTATCGTTAGTATATTTATGTACTTCACTTTCTTTTATTAGTGAGTAAGTAAGTGTTTCAGATAAACCTAAATTACTAAGTAAATGACGAATACTTCTATTAGTTTTATCTACCTTACCCATTCTAACCGGAAGAATCATCTTTCTGCCTTCAATATTATCTATACCGTATATTCTTCCTACTTCTTCTACTAAATCTTCTTCAATAGCAATATCTATTCTTCTACTTGGAACTGTAACTAATACTGTATCCCCTTTATCTAAAGTAGTAAAATCTAGTTTTCTAAAGATATCTAGAATAGTATTTTTATTTAGTTCTATTCCAAGTATTTTATTTATTTTACTATAAGCTATTTCTATTTCTTTATCTTTGATATCAATATTTTTATGTTCTAGCATACCTCCTACTACAGTGGCAGATGCATACTTTTCAAGTAAGTTAAGACTTCTTTCCATAGCCATATATGTTCTCTTTGGATCTAGGCCTTTTTCAAATCTATTTGAAGCCTCGCTTCTTAATACTTTCTTACTTGTCTTTCTAATTAATACTGGATCAAAGATAGCACTTTCAATAACGATATTTTTAGTATCATTTTCTACTTCAGTAGATAGTCCTCCCATAATACCAGCTAGCCCAATAGCCCCAGTATTATTATATATTACTATATCCGAATTAGATAGAGTTCTCTTTTGATTATCTAAAGTAGTTAATTCTTCATTATCATTAGCCATTCTTACTCCAAGTGTGCTTCCTAATCTATCAGCGTCATAGTAGTGAAGTGGCTGACCAGTCTCTAACATTACATAATTAGAAATATCTACAACATTATTAATAGGTCTAATACCTGAGGCTATTAGTCTATTCTTAATAAAAGTAGGACTTTCTTTTATCGTAACATTTACTACTTTTCTAGCAAGGAACAACGGACATGCTTCAGTATCTACTTTTAATTCCAATTCATCTTTTATATTTCCAATACCTTCTTTATGTGATAAATCTATATCTTTTACTTTTTCATCATAGATTGCTCCAAGTTCATAAGCCATACCTAGTATACTAAGTAGGTCTCCCCTATTTGAAGTTAATTCAAAATCTATTACTTCGTCATCTAATTCTAAATATTTGATAGGATCTTCACCTACTGGGGCATCTTTTGGTAATTCATGAATACCATTTATATCTTCTTCTTTTAGGAATTTATGATCTAAACCTAGTTCAGCAATAGAACATAACATACCATTTGATTCTACCCCTCTTATAACACCTTTTTTTATAGTACCACCAGGAAGTTCTGCTCCAGGTAAGGCTACTATTACTTTTAATCCTTTTCTTACATTAGGAGCACCACATACTATTTGAAGTACTTCTGTGCCGACATTTACCTTACATACATGTAAATGATCTGAATCAGGATGCATATCACACTCTAATACTTCACCAATTACTAAATTAGAGGCATTTATTAATTTACCAGCACTATCGTATTCGTTGCCGACACCAGTCATTTTTTCTGCTATTGTATTAATATCATCATTTATATCAATATAATCGCTTACAAATTTTCTTGATAACTTCATTACTCCTCATCCTTTCTATCGAATTGTCTTAACATTCTGACATCATTAGTATATAAATATCTAATATCCGGAATGTTATATTTAAACATTGCTAATCTATCTAATCCTGTACCAAAAGCAAAACCAGTATATACTTCGGGATCGTAGCCGCCCATTCTAAGTACATTAGGATGAACCATGCCCGCTCCTAGTACTTCTATCCAGCCAGTATTTTTACATAGTGCACAGCCTTTACCACCACATTTAAAGCAAGATAAGTCTACTTCAACACTAGGCTCAGTAAATGGGAAATAACTAGGTCTAAATCTAACTTTGGTATTATCCCCAAGAATCTTTTTAGCAAATATTTCTAGCGTACCTTTAAGATCTGCTAATGAGATATCTTTATCAATAACTAATCCTTCTACTTGACCAAATTGATGTGAATGGGTAGCATCATCATCTCTTCGATATACTTTACCAGGACATATTATTCTAATAGGGCCTTTATCTTCATTTTCTTCCATAGTATGTGCCTGTGCACAAGATGTTTGAGTACGAAGTAAATACTCAGTATCAATATAGAAAGTATCTTGAGCATCTCTTGCAGGATGACCTTCAGGTACATTAAGTCTTTTGAAACAATATTCATCAGTTTCTACTTCATTACCTGGTACTACATCATAGCCCATACTAACAAATATATCTTCTACTTCTTCAATTATTCTATTAAATGGATGTAAACTACCAGTAGCTATTTCTTCACTAGGAAGAGTAATATCAATAGCCTCTTTCTCTAACTTTCTATTAATTTCTTCAGTCTCTATTCTTGTTTTAACTTCTTCAAATAAAGTATTAAAATATGTTCTTACTTCATTAACCTTAATACCATACTCTTTCTTTTCTTCATTAGGTATTTCTCTTATTTTACTTTGAAGTAAAGTAATTACTCCTTCTTTACCTAAATACTTACTTTTGATATCATTTAGTTCATTTTGTTTAGTAATATGTTCTAAATCAGTATCAATACTCTTCTTTATTTCTTCTATATTCATAATATCCTCCTTAAGCATTTTCATATAATGCTATTATTTCTTTCTTATTTAAATTCTTTTCTAAAGACTTAATATCTTTTATAAATTCATCATGATCTTTAGTTATATCTTCAGTCTTAGTTAATATTACTTTTTCTATATCTGATACTCCATATCTAATTAAATATAGACAGTTTAGATTAACATTTCTAGAGTTATTTATAAGTAATTCTAATAAGTATTTATTTTTACTATTAATTAATTCTTCATAACTAGCATAAGATATAAACTTAAATAAATAGTTTAGTTTATCTTCCAACTTAATACCTTCTTTCTAAAAAAGAAAAAAGATAGTACCATAAAAGGACGAATTAATATCCGCGGTACCACCTTTCTTTATAACATAAGTTATACTCTTAAATCTTTAACCTGATTAACGGTATAAAACTAAAGGGTGAATTCATACTAAATAATTAACTCTTCTTTCACCCTCTAAGAGCTCGCTAATAATTATTTTTATAGTATTACTACTTCCTCATCACTGTCTTATTATATAGTCATTAAATCTTTTTCTTTCTCTTTTAATTTTTCATCTACAATTTTATTATATTCATTAATTAAATCTTGTACTCTTTCATTACCTCTTTTTTCTTCATCCTCAGGTAATTCTAAGTTTTCTAATGCTTTATTAGCATCTTGTCTAATATTTCTAAGAGCTATTTTGGCTTCTTCTCCTAATCCTTTAACTTGTTTTACTAGTTCTTTTCTTCTATCTTCAGTAAGTGGTGGTATTACTATAAACACTACTTCTCCATTGTTATTAGGAGTTACTCCTAAATTAGCTTCAAAGATAGCTTTTTCTATTGCTCCAAGACATGATCTATCAAATGGTTTAATAGATAATTGTCTAGCTTCGGGTATAGATATATTGGCTAAACTTTTAAGTGGTGTTGGTACTCCATAATATTCTACCATAATACCGTCTAACATATTAGGATTTGCTCTACCTGCCCTTACATTAGTAAACTTGTTTTCTAAAGATTCAATTGTTAACATCATCTTTTCTTCTGTACTATTTAATATTTCTTCCATATAATCTCCTTTTTTACATTAAATAATATAACATACTTTTATGATTTATACAATATTTTTTATTATTTTTATTTTCTTTTTATTCAGTTCAAGCCTTAATAAATTAAGTCTTTCACTGTTATCTTAAGCCTTATTTTAAGTCTTAAGATAATATATCTACATATCTATTATATATAAGCCATAATTTTATACCAAAAAGAAAGATATTAGTTATATCTTTCTTAGTCTGCAACTACTATATTTGTTAAATTACTAAAATTAGTATTAAACCAATTCTTTTGTATATCATCTTTTACTATTATCTTAACATTATTATTTGTTAGGTAAAATACTGAAGTAGTAGATGTTACATTACTAAAATCTGCTCTTCTTAAATCTATTTCTTCAATATTAGTCATTCCTCTAAACGTATAATTTAAATCAGTTACTCCAGTTGTGTCCCAATTTGACAAATCTAATTTTTTTAATTTACTACATTTATCAAAAGTACCATACAAATTTGTTACCTTGTTTGTTATTTTCCAACCTGTAATATTAAGCGTTTCAAGACTAGAACAGCCAACAAATGTTTGCCAAAGACCACCAGTACTATTTTTATTTGTTGCTAATGTTGAAACATCAAAATTTGTTAAATCTAAACTTGTTAAAGAACTGCAACTGTTAAAGGCATCTTGCATACTGGTTATATTTGATGTGCTAATTCCTGTAAAATCTATCTTTTCAAGTAGAGTACAGCCTTGGAAAACACTCCTAAATGTTGAAAACTTGAAATTATTTAATTTTACTTCAGTTATATTTTTACAATAGTAAAAAGCAAACTCAAAGTCAACATAATTATTTGGTTTAAAATTGGATAAATCTATTGTTCCTTTTAAATTAGTACAATTATAAAATGCATATTGTATATTAATTAATTTTGGTGCTGAAGAATTGGGTAAAATTAAATTAATTAAATTAGTACAATTCTTAAACATTACCGACATACTATCAACATTAGATAAATTAAAGTTTGCTATATTTAATGTTTGCAATGAAGAGGCACCACTAAACATTCCTCGCATTGATGTTACCTTGCTTGTATCAAAGTTTGATACATCAATTTCAGTAAGTAACTTGCAATCTGCAAATAACCACGTCATATTTGTTACATTTGAAGTGTTAAAACTGCTTACATTTAAATTAGTTAGAGAACCGCAACCTTGAAACATTCCATACATACCAATAACATTACTTGTATCAAAGTTTGATAAATCTAGTTGAGTTAATAAGGTACAATTATTAAACATATAATACATATTTATTACTTTCGATGTATCAAATGTACTTAAATCTAAATTAGTTAATGATTTGCAGTTTCTAAACATTTGATTCATACCAGTTACCTTGCTCGTATTAAAACTAGATAAATCTAAAGTGGTTAGACTGGAGCAGCCATCAAACATAGAAAACATTGAAGTAACATTACTTGTGTTAAAGTTAGATAAATCAATTGATTTTAAACCTGAACTCATATAAAACATCCTAGACATGTTGGTTATGTTTGAAGTATCTAACTTTGATAAGTCTAATTTTTCTACATTAGTTAAATATGCAAACATACCTGAAGCATTAGTTCCTGTTTGTAATACACCATTTTCTCCACCTATCCACATATCATACATTGTCTTTGTACTTCCGTCACTTGATGCTACTTCTTTTGGGGTATACCATAACATTACTGTTCCATCTTTATTTGAAGATATATCTTTTGATACTACTCCTGGTGTATCTGGTACTGTATTATCTTCTGCAATAGTAAGTGATTGTATTTCTTCTCTCATTACTTCAGTATTAAAGAACTTTGATGTACTTGCTGTAGCACTATCTGGAGTAGTTATTACATTCTCTTTATATATTGCTCCTTCTCCTGCACCCCATAACTTAAATAAGAAGTTTTTTCCTGCCATTGTACCTGGATTATCAACATTACCATCTATATAAATATATAATGTATAAGTATCTTTACTTGTATTTAATATTTGATTAGATAAAAGTGTTATAGTATTACCTTGTTCTTTATTAGAAAAGTTACCACTTGCTATAGCCATAGTTTCACTATTCTTATATAATTCATAGACAAAAGAAGATTCTGCTAGTTCTGTAGGAAATGTAGTTAAGTCTAAATATAAATTCATAGTTACATTTCTATTACAAGTACTATTCTTTTTTACTTCAATATCTTTTATTGTTCCTTCTTCTTTTGTTAGTACTGGTATCATATCTACTCCATTTATTGTAGAACCACCTGCAAATGTAACTGTTGGAGTACATACATTTAAACTAACTACAGCATTAGATGTACTCTTCCATACATAATAAGCAAAACTACTACTTACTGATAATACTAAAACTATTATTCCTAATATCATATATAACTTATATTTATTCATTATAATACCTCTTTTCTATAATACAAAAAAGACTATAAAGAAAGACTAATATTTCTATTAGTTTTCCCTATAGTCTTTATATTAAAACTATCTATAATTCCTTTATTTATATAGGTTAATAGACTAACAAGCCCCCCCCTAATTAACAAATAGTTAACGTTTTTGATTACTACTTTTTCCATAAGAGGAGCCTCCTTTCTTACATAATTTATAGTCCTTATACATAAATTATAGCTATTTACCTTACATATAAAATAATACCATAAATAATTATTTTTTACAATAAGTATTTAAAAAATAAACTTTCACAATAGAGACCTTAGGCTCTATTGTGCCTCTTAAGACTTATCTTAAGACTTAAGAGGATATATAATATTATTTATTCTTTTTATTATTCTTCTTTAATTCATTAAGTATTTCTTCAAGTAATATTTCTTCATTACTCTTCTTAGGTTCTTCTTTCTTTTCTTCTACTTCTTTCTTTTTCTTTAATGAAGTTAATTTATTAATAAATTTAACTATTAAGAATATACAGAATGCTATAATAAAGAAATTAATTACATTATTAATAAATGAACCATATTTAATTTGTGTACCAGGTATTACTAAATTACTAAAATCAATTTTACCTATTATTAACCCAATAGTAGGAGTAATAACATCATTAACTAGTGAATTAACAATATTAGTAAATGCCGAACCAATTACTACACCTACTGCTAAATCAATAACATTACCTCTTTCTATAAATACCTTAAATTCTTTAAAAAACTTCTTCATATACTTCCCTCCAAAATCATTATATAACACTTTAAAATAAAAGTAAATTAATTCAACGAAATTAGCAATCTATATTGACAATTGCTAATTAATATAGTATAATATAGTCTGAAATAGAAAGGAAAGTGATATATATGAATATGAATAACCCTTATGAAGAAAATTTACAAAAACCCTTAGAGAAATATGGTAGAGATATTACTAAGGCTGCTAAAGATGGAAAAATCGATCCAGTTATTGGTCGTGATGAAGAAATAAGAAGTATTACAAGAATACTTTCTCGTAAAACTAAAAATAACCCTGTATTAATTGGTGAACCTGGTGTTGGTAAAACCGCTATTGTGGAGGGTTTGGCGCAAAGAATAATTAAAGGAGATGTTCCTAATAATCTAAAAGATAAAACTATTTGGGAACTAGATATGGGTGCTTTAGTTGCAGGTGCTAAATATCGTGGTGAATTTGAAGAAAGGCTAAAAGCCGTACTAAAAGAAGTAAAAGACTCTGATGGTAACATCATTATGTTTATTGATGAAATACATATGATTGTAGGTGCTGGTGCTCTTGAAGGTGCTATGGATGCTGGTAATATGTTAAAACCTATGCTAGCTCGTGGTGAAGTACATTGTATTGGTGCTACTACCTTAAATGAATATCGTAAATATATTGAAAAAGATGCTGCACTAGAAAGAAGATTCCAAAAAGTATTAGTAAAAGAGCCAACAGTTCTAGATACTATTACTATTCTTCGTGGCCTAAAGTCTAAATTTGAAGTATTCCATGGTGTAACAATTAAAGATAAAGCTTTAATTGCTGCCGCTACCCTATCTGATAGATATATTACTGATAGATTCTTACCAGATAAAGCTATTGATTTAGTTGATGAGGCTGCCGCTACTATAAAGGTACAAATGGAATCAGTTCCTACTGCTCTAGATAATCTAGAAAGAAATATTATGAGACTTGAAATAGAAAAAGAAGCTCTAAAGAAAGAAAAAGATAATATTTCTAAAAATAGAATTACCGAGATAGACAAAGAACTAGATAATCTTAAATTAAAAGAAAAAGATCTAAAGACCAAATGGGAAGAAGAAAAGACTGTTAATACTAAGATTAGTAAAAAGAAAGAAGAAATAGATCGTGCTAACTTTGAATTAGAGACTGCTGAAAATAACTATGATTTAGAAAGCGCCGCTAGACTAAGACATGGTACTATACCTAAACTAGAAAAAGAACTAGCCTCCCTTGAAGAGATTAATAAATCAGAAATATTATCAGATACAGTTGATGAAGAAAGCATCGCCGCCATTATATCTAAATGGACTAATATACCAGTATCTAAATTAGCTGAAGGAGATAAAGAAAAGTTACTACATCTTGAAGACAAAATGAAAGAAAGAGTTAAAGGCCAAGATAATGCTATTCACTTAGTAACTGAAGCCATTATTCGTTCAAGAGCAGGTATTAAAGATCCAAATAGACCAATTGGTTCATTTATCTTCTTAGGACCTACTGGTGTTGGTAAAACTGAAGTAGCAAGAACTCTAGCCTATGAACTATTTGACGATGAAAGACACATGATAAGAATAGATATGTCTGAGTATATGGAAAGTCATTCAGTAGCTAGATTAATTGGTGCCCCTCCAGGATATGTAGGATATGACGAAGGTGGACAGCTTACCGAAGCCGTAAGAAGAAATCCCTACTCTATTGTCTTATTTGATGAAATAGAAAAAGCTCATCACGATGTCTTTAATGTACTACTACAAATACTAGATGATGGTAGAATAACTGATGGTCAAGGTAGAACTGTAGATTTTAAGAATACTATCATAATAATGACATCTAATCTAGGTAGCGAATATATCTTAGATAATAAAGATAATGCTAATGAACTTGTAATGCAAGAATTAAGAAGTACTTTTAAACCTGAGTTCATTAATAGAATAGATGAAATAATAATCTTTAATTCTTTAACTAAAGATGTTGTTTATGATATTCTAAATAAAATTATCAAAGATATTGAGTATAGATTAAGAGATAAAAACATTAAAATAAATGTTACTGATAAAGCTAAAGAGTTTATTGTAAATGCCTCATATGATGAAAAATATGGTGCTAGACCTATAAAGAGATATGTTCAAAGAAATGTAGAAACTCTAATCGCAGAGGCTATCATTAATGATAAAATATCTTTTGGTAGTACCATTACTATCGATGTAGATAGTGATAAATTAATATTAAAATAAGAGCGGTCCGCTCTTATTTTTTTAATTATTTAAATCATTAAACTCGGTATTTAATGTATTATATTTTTCAGTAATCTTATTAGATGGAGCCTTTTCTAGTTCATACCAGCCTTTTCTAAAGGCTAGTTCAAACACTTCTCTCTGAAGGCTTTTAATTACATTAAACATTTCTTCATACTTAGCAAATAAATTTTCATTAGAGGCTTCAGTTAAAGATATAGCATAATTTTTCTCCATATCCTTAAGTAGTGATAAAGTCATATTTAAATAATCTTTATCATTTAATACCATACCTTTAGGTACTTCAGTTTTAGGATTTGTTATTTTATTATTCATAAGTACCTCCAAGTACATTTAAGATGTTAGTCATATTATTATATAATACTTCACTAACTCTACTTATCATAGTTTTAACTTCATTATCTGATATATTTTCTAATGTATTATATAGTTCTTTATAACCAGTATAATTCCAATTAAACATATCAGATAAGTAATCTAAATCTTTACCTGAAATAATATTAGGTACTTCATTATAATTTTGCATATTTATCTCCTTTCATAATTATTATGATTAAAAAGAAAATATTTTAAACTAAAATTGTAAAACAATTGTCAACAAATATTGACTTTATATTTAAATTAATATATATTTATTCTAGGAGGTAAATAAAAATGGGAAAGGAAAATAATAATCGTTTTTATGAAGATTTTGACAGAGTAAATAGAGAATTAAATCAAATTACTAATGGGCCTAAAAAAGAACAAAAGGCAATAGATCCTAAAAGAAAAATATTTGATGGTGAACATGACCCAGATCCATCTGATGTTTTTGACAAGTGGGAAAGAGAAAAAAAACTCAATTCTGTAGTAGCTAGTTATCCAACTTCAAAAAGTAATGTTGAATTTTTAAAAGCAAAAAGAGAAATACTAAAAAAAGAGCAAGAAAAAGCTAAACAAAGAAAGAAAAATGCATTTAAAAGAACTATCGCTGGTATTTTAGCTACTGTTACTTTAACAGGTGGTGCATATGCTGGAGTTAAAATTGGTCAAAAGATGGAAGATAATTCCAAAATTAATAAAGCAACACAAACACTCGTTGATTTGAGTGAAGATACTTTAACTGAATATGGCTTAGGAACTAAAGAAAATGGTAAGTTTGAAATAGGAAATAACTCTGTATCTGATTATAGTGTATTAGATGCCGATACACCAATGGAAGTATATATTTATAAATTAGCTATTAATGATAATGAAGAATTTAATAAATTTATTCGTAGTGTATCTTATAGTGATGGTGTATACTGTTATGAAAGTTATGAGCAGTTTTTAAGAATTAATGGCTATTATGATCAGACAAGAAATAAAATAAGTGGTGAAGTTTTTAGTAATATAATGCGTGGAACACTTTTAACTGCTTATGAAAATAGTACTTTAAGTTCTTATGAAAACGAATATTATACTACTAACTTAGATAGTGAACCTAAAACTAGATAAAAGAAAATAGATAAGAAATAAAAATCTTATCTATTTTCTTTTTATTCTAATACCATATATAGAATTTCCTCTATAATTACCATCAGTATCAAAATCATTATTATCTTTATAAGTAAATACACTAAGTATAAAGTTTTCTACTTTTTCTATACCATCTACTGCATATATTTTAATTGAAGTAATCTTAGTATTATCATCCATTTTTTCTAAATGACTATAAAATGCACCATCAGCCTGATTAACATCATCATATAAATAAACATAAAAATAATCACTAAATTTATATTCATCTGGTTCTAAAAAGTTGCCATTATAATTAGTACCATCTTTCAATATAAATTTAATATTAAAACCAATTTTGTAATCATTAATATTTTCATACATATTATAATACTTATACCAAGTATCTTTAAATCTATTACCATCAATAACATTATCATCAGTAAAAAACACTTCAAATGATCCAATATCTTTTCCACTAGTAAAATTTGTATAATAAGTATCCACTAGTTTGTTTTTATTATGATAATTACTATCATCTGCAAGAAATAAACCTACTTTTATAGGATTATTATCCTCATATTCCTCTTTTACTTCTTCTTTAACATCATTAACTATATTATCTTTAATAGGTTCTACTTGTTTATCATAATTACAACCACATAAAAATAATATTCCAAATAGTATTATTAATAATTTTTTCATATATAGACTCCTTTTCTTTTTCTTCTAAATTCTTTATAAACTATAAATACTCCCATAAATAAAAATGGTATTGAAAATAATTTAAAAATAAATTTCTCAAAAACTGATTAATTATAAAGGTAAGAAATATTGCACTATTACTTTGGCTAATAAATCACTAGTCATAATCAAAGCATAGCTTAAGATAGAAATGACTAATAAAAGTACAATCATCTGAATTATGTTTTTTATAATATTTTTATTTTTCATAAAATCATTATAATAAATGGTGCCAAATGTAAGAATCGAACTTACCTCTAGGCATTACGAGGGCCTTGTTCTACCACTAAACTAATTTGGCAATACTTTCTATATAATTATAACATAAGTTATATTATATAGAAATAATTTTTATATTTTTTCTAAAGTATTATTAGTAACTGAATATAGATATATATTTGTAGGTTTATTAAATCTCTTCTCTATATAGTCTTTATAACCATTTAATTGTTTTAAATAAGCTTCATCACTAATATTCTTTAATTTATAATCAATTATTTTAATATTATCTTTATATACTAACATTAAGTCTATAATACCATGATAAGTAGTATTATCTTCTTCATATATAAATTCATATTCTTTATAGATATCTGCATTGTCTATATTAACTTTATCTAAGAAATTAGTTATTATCTCTCTATTCTTACCAGTTAAATTACTAGTATTATGAAAGTCTGTTAATTCAAATAACTCATGGACTTTCTTACCATAATCAAGTCTATCCTGTTCTTCTTTTGAAGTAATATGAATATTCTTCTTAGAAAAAGATTTTTCTTCTTCTTTTTGAATATCTATATTAATATCTTGAACGTCTAGTTTATCCTCTACTCTACCTAGTAATTTATTATAATTATCATTCTTAACTAAATTATAATTTTTAGATAAATCAATACTATTAATATCAATATTTTTATAATAACTCTTAGTAATAGATTCTAACGAATACATAATACTAGCAAAACTATTATATTTTGATCTAATACTATCATCAATAATATCACTAATATACTCTGCTTCTTCTTTAGTATTCTCTGGTAATATAAATATCATTTTTTCTTTAGCTCTTGTTAGTGCAACATAGAAGAGTCTTATTCTTTCACTAATATTTTCTAATACATAGTTTCTATAACTTAAATTATGATAAATAGTATTATATAAGAATTTATCTTTATAAGGAATAATAATACCATACTTATCGTCATAACTAAATTTACTTATAGCTTCCCTAATATTAAATTTACTATATAATCCCCCGTAGTAGCAGACATTAAACTCTAGTCCTTTTGAAGCATGAATAGTCATAATTTTTACTGTATTATTACTACTTTCAGTAACATTATATTCTATCTTCATACCACTTTCTATAATGTCCTCTAAATATTCACTATATTTATATATATCATAATCTAAATTAGTTAGATTACTAGTAATTTCTTTTAATTTATCTATTCTAATAATATTTGAAGAATAATCTCCAAGTAAAAATAATTTATTATAAAAATCATATTTATCAATAATTATATCAATTATTTCATCTAAACTAATTGTATCAAGATCCTTAGTAATACCATAACTAATCTTATAAATATCGCTATCTTTAAAATTATTATTTAGAAAATAATCAAATATTATATTATCATCTAAATTAAAGAGAAAACTTCTAGCTATTGATATAAATAATTTTTTAAATTCATTATCTATAACATTATCTTTAATCTTTATAATAAAACCAATTATATTCTTTATTATAGTAATTACTTCACCATCAGTTAGATTAACTGATTTCACAATACTCGTAGGAATATCATTATATTCTAAAATCTTTTTATATAGTTCAAATGACTTACTACTGTCAAGTAAGATAGCAAAATCACTATATTTAGCCTTTCTAATACCTTTAGTATCTTTACCAAAGATTGGATAACCATTAATAATTTTATTTTTAATATCACTAGCTATTATAAAAGCTTCTACTTCGTCTTTTTTAAATATTGTATCATTAAGATAACTATATACTTCAAAGTTATTATTTACCCCGTTGTCACCATCACCTTGATACATAGGATTACCATATACCATTCTATGACTTACTTTATATGAAGCTCCTCCAATAGTATCATCCATTATTCTATCAAACATTAAATTAATATTATTAATAACTTCTTCTCTACTTCTAAAGTTTTTATTTAGATCTATCTTAATACCATTAATATTCTTACTATATGAATCATATTTATTTTTAAATATATATGGATTAGCATTTCTAAATCTATATATAGATTGTTTAATATCTCCAACCATATAGACATTATTATTAGATATATATGCAATAAATTCTTCTTGAACATCATTAGTATCTTGATATTCATCAATCATTATTTCATTTAAATTGTTTTTAATTTCTTCTCTTATCCCAGTATTATTTTTTACAAGTTCTATTGCATAAGAAGATATATCACCATATTCAAAGTAATTATATTTACTTTTATATTCTGATACTCTTTTATCTAATTCTTTTATTATCGTTATTATTTCTTCTACATAATCTTTAGTCTTTAATATACCACTCTTTATACTATCATAATTATTATATATAACTAATTTTTTTATTTCTTTAATAGTATTAGATATTTTATCTTTATATTCTTTAGTAGTATCTGATACTCCCTTAGCTATAGGAAGTTTAACTTCTAAATTAAGTTTAATATCATCGTAATCACCTGAAGATAACAAAGGACTAAGTACCTTATATATCTTATCAAAATAATCACTATCATCTATATATTCTAAATAATCTCTAATATTATTAATTAAATTTAATATTACTTTGGTATAATTATCTATATCTTTATCAATATTTTCTTCATTATATTTAATGCTTATATAACTATCTAAATATTCTCTCTTATTAGTCTTTAAATCTAATTTATTATTAATATTTAAAATAAAACTAAATATTTCTTTATCATCTTTTAAAGCATATTCTTTAATTAGATTTAAAAACTTAGAGTCTTCACTAGTATATAACTCTTCAAAAATATCTTTAAGCATTTTCTCTTTATATAACCCTATTACTGAAGCATCTATAATATTAATATCTTTAGATAGATTTAAATAGTAGTGGTATTTTTTAACTAGTGATAAAGCATAGGCATCAAATGTTGTTATATCAGCAGTATCTAGTTTAGATAGTTCTTTAGTAAAACCATTTTCTTTTAATTTTTCTCCTATTCTCTCACGCATCTCTTTAGCGGCCATTTTAGTAAATGTTAAAATAAGTAAATTATCTACTGAAATTCCTTTTTTTACTTTTTCTAATACTCTTTCAGTTAGAACAGCAGTTTTACCAGAACCAGCACCCGCAGATACGATAATATTAGTGCCTTCTTTATATATAGCTTCTTTTTGTTCATCTGTCCATTTTGGCATAATTTAAACCTCTTATTTTCTTTTTATTACTGATAATCATACTATTATAACCAAGAATAGTATCTATACATTTATACTTAGAAATATAAATGATAAGTTTTTCTAATTGATTACCAGTAAAGTTACAAAATAATATCTTATCACTATTAAAATTATTATCTTTAAAGTAATCATATAAGTTATACATATTACCTATTTCTTCAGTATAAATAGTATTTTCTCCCATAAAAATCATTTGAATTTTTTCATTTGTCTTATCTTGATTATTATCAAAAATATAAGTATTCATAAAACCCTCCTACCTTGTTTTTACTTTCTTAGTAAAATAATTATAAGTATCATTAGTTATAGTACCTTCTATATCTAAAATGCTTTGCTTACTTCTCATTAATTTATTAAATTCTTTCTTACTTAGTGTTTCTATTAGATATCTTATCATTAGATAAGACCAGTCATAACCATTATATTTTTTAGTTTTAGTATCTACAAATTCACCATAACTAGCGCCGTGTTTATGTAGATAAGATATCTTTGGTATTTCTTTATTTTCACCAGAAATTTTATTTTCAATGAACTCTTTTAATCTATCATTATCAAGAAGAGTATTCTTTTCTCCTGATAGAAGACTAGCTAGTCCTTCATCAAACCATACTATTCTATTATTAATGCCTTCTTCTTGAATGTAGTTTCTATAAATTACATGGGTAAGTTCATGAAGTATACAAGTAAATAGTTTATATTTATCTATTTTATTTAAATCAGCATATACTTTAACATTTTCATATCCGAAACAACCGGCAATCCCATTTGGAGGATATGGCGCTTTAAATAATCTTTGATACTCTGCAGCATTATCATATAAGTATATTTTTAATTTATTAATGTGCTCTAATTCAAAAAACTTACAGACTTCTATAATACCTTTATCTAAATAAACAGATAATTCTGGCATTACTTTATCAAAATAGCTTGAAGCATATACCTGATACAACTCTTTATTTGCGGCTAATTCCATGATCCTTCACCTTTATTAGAGTACTCTCATCTACATATAAAGTACCATCAGTATCTGGAATATTTCCTTTTAAGAAATATTTTTCTACTTTCCTATCAAGTTCTTCATCTTCTATACCATCTAAAAGATTATAAAACCACATAACATAATTTTTCATATTTTCATAACCATTATCTTTATCTCCTGGATAAAAATATTCATTATTTTCATCATCATATTGCACTAGAGCATTTTCTTTATAAATAGTATCTTTACCATTTAAATGTCTTTCCATTATCGTACAGTAATATCTAGGCATATATAGAACAGGTTTAGTCCCCATTATCTTCACCATCCTTATTAATATATACTTTATCTTTTTCTCTTAAGTAGCAGATATCTCTATATTCACAGAAGCTACAGCTTACATTCTCTCCATTTATTACCTTAGGATTAATTTCAAAGTCAGCCTCTAATATATTATCTATTGCTTTATCAATTAACTTATCTGTATTACTTAGCATATCATTTATTTCTTCTTCAGAGAGTACTTTACTATAAGAACTAAATCCCTTACTCGTAGTCTTCATACCCTTAATTAACTTAGAATCATTATAAGTAGTATCAAACTTAGATAATATATTTTCTTCATCTATAGAGTAGCCTTCGAGTCTTAAATTATTTTCTCTAGCAGAATCATAGTCTTTACTATTATCTAAATTAGTATTAAATAATTTCTGAAGATAAAAGCCCACTACTTTAACATTTTTAAGTTCCATCTTACTAGATAAATATAAATATATTGGTAGTTGTAATCCGAGTCCATATTCCATATTTTTAAGATTAATATTAGTACTTCCTGTTTTATAATCAATAACTACAAGATATGTAATATCATCTTCTTCTTTATATAGTACTTTATCTATCTTACCCATAAAAGTAACTTTAATATTTCTATCTTTATTTACATAGACTTCTTTTTCTTTCATATTCTTATCAAAAGTACTATAAGTATATTGTTTTCTTATGGTAGTTATAATAAACTCTAATTCTTCTTTAATATTAGTAAGAAAGAATAATTCTCTTTTACTAAACTCTCTCTCATTACTTATATATTCATCAAAGACATTGCTAAAATTAAAATCTATATCATCCATATGTAATAATACGTAGTGGCAGACATTACCTATTAATATAGCAAAATCATCTTTAATAATATTTATCTTTAATATATTATTTAAATAATACTTAAACTTACATTTATAATAATTATCTAATGCTGTATAAGAAAGTAATAGTTTATTATTTAAATATTTATATAATTTATCTTTATCTATACTATGATATTTATTATCATATTGCATATATGGTATATCATAATTAGAGGATAATAAATCTATATCTTTATCTTTTATATTATATTTAACTAAATTATCTAACTTCATAGCCAAAAAGATTTTATTCATCATATTTGAATTAGTATATTTAGTTTTATAATTATCTATAATATTTATATCATTAATTAGATCACATCTAGTATAATTACCACTATTATCAAATAGTTTATAACTAATAGTAAGATTCTTTATATTATTAATTTTCTTTATTATTTCAATCTTTTTATTTATATTTAATTCTATACTAGTATCATATCCTAATATAACTTTTTCTTTATCATTAAAATATTCATTATCTTTATATAATACAATATTTTCTTTATTATATCCTAAATAAAATACATAGTCATCATCATCAAAATAATCATTAATACTAACTATTTTAATACCAGTATTATCTTCATTTAGATAAGTATTTTTTAAGTCATTAACAATTAATTCTTTTACTTCTTCTTTATTATCAATAAAACTATATTTATTAATTACTTTAACTATCTTTTCTTTAATACTAGTATCATTAATACTATCTATTTCTTCATTAATATTATTTAAATTATTTAATATATTTTTTACTTCTTTGATAGAATATATACTTCTATTTTTTACTGATATTGGTATATTATATATTTTAAATAATCTATATATAGGTTCTTTATATTCATTAGATATTATTAGTTTTATCTTACTTATATTAATATTCTTACTAATTAGATTACATATATTATCTATAACAAATAAGACTTCATCATCTATATAATTAAATTCATATATGTCTTTTATAGCATAATCTTTATATTCATAATCTATTACTTTATAGTTATAATTATCTAAAATACTTTTATAATATTTATTAATATAGTCATAACCATATATATATATTTCTTTATCTTTAACATATTCTTTAAATAAATTATCATATATAAGTAGCTTATTACTTTCTAAGTAATCTTTTATTTCTTTTAATTTAGTCATTTTATTATTAGTTAATTTATTACTTATATAATTTAAATTATCTAAATATACTAAAGATGTACTATAGTTATAATTATATTTTTTCATTAAATTATATATTGTTTTTTCATCAAAATCAAATGTTACTCTTTTAATAAATGTATCTATACTCATAAACTTGATATTATAGTTATAATATTTTATTCTGGATAATTCTATTATTTTATTTTTTATATTATTTGGTACTAATACTATATATTCTTTCATTATACCACCTAGATATATTATTGCATAAAACTAAAGAAAAGTAAACCCTACCAAAGTTATTTTATTATGTTCACTATAAGCCTTACTTTGTAAGTCTTATTAGTGTTATTTTGAGCCTTAAGTCTCAAAATAATATATCTACATATCTATTATATATAAGCATAATTTATATATTTAAATTCTTTTTAATTAGTAGTTTATTGTAAATATAATAAAAAGCGGATAGCCATTATGTAGACATACAATGTCTTACCATCTTACAGCATATCCGCTTTCTGTAGATAATATATTACAATCCAATTATTCTTCAAGTGATAATATTTGATTAATATTACTATATGTCATAGTAACTAATACTTTGTTAATAGAAGAGTCATCTATTTTAAATAGTTCTGTATAATCTATAGTAATAGTTTTAGTATCTTCATTTACCTCTATTGTAACATAATTATCAGAAGTATTGTTAAGTACTAAAGTAGATAATTTTACTTTATATATATTTTCTTCTTTGATAGAGTTTTCTATTAATTCTTTGATAAAATTAATATTCATAAATTTATAGTTTATATAAGGATATACTTCTTCACTCGTGGATAATATATAATTACCTTTATTATCTAGTGAATAATATTTATTATTCATAACATAATAGTATTCTTCTTTATTATCATCTTTTACTTTAATACTTTCATTTAGTCCTAGTTTTCTTCCATGGTAATTATATTTATTATTATCTTTCTCAATATTTATATCATATTCATAGTTATCTTTTAAAGTATAAATAAAACTATTATTATTAACATTATCATTATGTGGTAGCTTAGAGTTTTGATAACTAAGTACTCTAGCAAAAATAACTACTCCGACAAAGAAGATAAGATATAGACATAATTTAATTTTTGCTCTACCTTTTTTATCTTTCCACATTTCTTTTAATTTATCAAATTTACTAGGTTCTTTAGTTACTTCTTCTTTTTCTTTATTCATTAAATATACCTCCGATAAAATTCTCTTTCTTTATACCATTGATAAAGTCTTTTACATCACATCTATTCTTTCCTTCTAATTTGATATTTTTTAGTATTATATCATAATCCTTAGTACTAACTGTTATTCCATTTTTATTTATATCAGTAATAGTACCAGGTTTTTCTTTAGATATATTATTTGTTTTTTCTGATAAATATATTTTCATTCTCTTATTATTTAACATAGCATAGGCTCCTGGTATACTAGATAATCCTCTTATTTTATTATGAACATTACTTACACTATCATTAAAATTAATTAGTTCTTCTTCTTTAGTAATATTTAATCCATAAGTTACTTCTTCTTCATTTTGTTTTATTCTACTATTAGTACCATTTAAGATACTTGGTAGTGTATCAATTAGTAAGTCTCTACCTAATATAGATAATTTATAATATAAATCATCTAATATCATGTTATCATCTATATTTATACTTCTTTGACTTATTATATCACCACTATCCATCTTCTTATCCATATACATAATAGTTACTCCTGCTTCTTTATCACCATTAATTATAGCATGATGGATAGGAGCACCTCCTCTTAACTTAGGAAGTAGAGAGCCATGAACATTAATACAGCCATACTTAGGATAGTCTAGTATTTCACTTGGTATTATTTGTCCATAGGCAGCAGTTATAATAATATCTGGTTTCTTATCTAATATATATTGATATTCTTCTCTTATCTTAATAGGTTGATATACTTCAATATTATTCTTAATACCAATCTCTTTACAAGGAGAATATATTATATTACCTTTTCTATCTTTTTCTTTATCTGGCTGTGATACAACCATTATTACATTATATTTATTTATTAATTCTTCTAATATTGGCACTGCAAAAGAAGGAGTACCCATAAATATCATCTTTATATCTTTATTTATCAATTTAAATCACCAATTTAATTATATAGTATTTTATACTATTTTTCAACTATTTTATGCACTTTAATCCTAAGGTATTAAAGTGTTATTATTAGCCTATAGTCTAATAATAATGTGTCAGTAACATCTATTATATATAAGCCGTAACTATATATTAAAAGAAAGATATTAGTTATACCTTTCTAATTATTTCTTTATTTTCTTTTTAACTAAATTATATACATCATTATGTATATCTTCAATACTACGCATATTAGTACCATCAGTACATTCAATAAAATCCCAATTATATTTTTTAGCTATATATATTGAAGTATCAGATACTTTTTTCATAAATTCTAAATCTCTTTCATGAATATCATTCTTTATTCCATCATTATCTTTTCTTTTATCTTTTAGATTTCGTGTTATTTCAAATGGTGCATGAAGGAAGATTACCAAATCAGGTTCAGGTATACCAAGTTTATGATATTCATAATCATAAACATAGTCTATAAATGCTTCTCTTTCTTTAACATCATTAATAACTGATGATTGATATATTAATGATGAAGTAGTATATCTATCTAATACTATTAGTTTTCCTTTATCATATTCACTTTTTAAACCCGTAACCCAAGTAATAGCTCTATCTTGAGCATATAGACTATTTACAAAGTAAGGTGATAATTCTGAATGATTACCAAAATTACCTTTAAGATATTCTTCAACCGGTCTACCTTGATATGTTCCATAACTAGGAAAGTGATGTGAAGTAATATCATACTCTTTTTCATTAATTAATCTATCTATAAGTAGTTTATATTGAGTACTTTTTCCTACCCCGTCACAAGAGCCTTCAATTACTATTAATTTACCCATTATTTCATCTTCTTTCTTACATACATATTTCTTTCATAAGGAATATTTTCATCCATATAATCTGCAATCTTAATACTATCCCACTGTCTAAAGTCGACATAAGGAAAATAAGCATCAGCGATAAATTCTTTGTATAATTCTGTCAAATACATAACATCTACATAAGGTAGAAACTCTTTATATACTTTTGCTCCCCCAACAACCATAAAGTCATCAGAACTATTTTCTATCATTCTTAATAAATTTTCTATATTATTATAACAAATAACATCAGCATATCTATCTATATCTTTACTACTTAGTACTATTGGGTTTCTTCCTTTAAGAGCATTTACTGGCATACTTTCAAAAGTATTTCTGCCCATAATAATATTTTTACCCATAGTCATTTTTTTGTAAAAAGTTAAATCTTCAGGTATGTGCCATAATAATCTATTATCAAGTCCTAATTCATTATTATAACCAACTGCGGCAATTAAAGCTAAATTTTTCATATATATCCCCCCTATTGTGCTATAGGCATTGGTATCTTACCCATATGCTTATATTTTACTAGTTTAACATCACTTAATTCTTTTGAATTATCAAAATCAAAGAAATCAGTAACTTCTTTATTAAGAATAAGTTCTGGAGTACTAGGATCTAATAACATATCAATTATTTTATTATCAGAATCTAATATTTGATATTCTTTGCTTTTTTTATCTAAGTTCTTCATTTGAAGTAAATTACCTCTTTCTTCACATAGTAATTCTAACTCACTCTTATCTTTTAAATATTCATAAGTTTCTGCTCTTCTAAGTTGTTCTTTTATACCATCTAACTGATTTACATAAATATGTGGTTCATTGATAGAATAAGATACAAAACCTGGTTCTAAATCTGTTACTTGTGCAATCATTTTTAACAATGTAGCATATTGTGTTACATTAAATGGAAGTCCTAATGGTACATCACAGCTTCTTTGATGTACTTCTAAGTTTAATGTATCTTTATATATATTCCATTCAGTACTCCAAACACAAGATGGAAGAACTGCTGTTCTTAAGAACTCATTTTGCCATAAGCTAAAGACTTTTCTTCTAGCAGTAGGACAATTCTTAATAGAGTTAATTAAAGATCTTGCCATATCATATCTTTTAGTAATATAACCATAAGCAGTACCTATAGTACCAGCATATCCTTTGCCATACCATTTAGCAGCTTTAATATTTTTACCAGGTATTCTACTTTTTGCAGTCATTAGTTTACCTTCGTCATTATATTTAGGCTCAAAAGAAGTATATTCACCAAACGGATCGCTAAGTGGTACACTAAGTGGGTCCATAACAGTTACTTCCTTATCAGGATTATAATCTTTTGTATTTGGTTCATATATTCTATATATACCATCATCGTCTACCATCCATTCATCCCATATTTTAACATTTCTCTCATGTAACCATTCCACATCATTAGAACTTGCTTGCCATATCCATAACATTTCTAATATAGCATTTTTATAAAATGTTTGCTTAGTAGATAAAATAGGATATTCATCTCTTAAATCAAACTTAAAGTAATGTTCTGGTAATTTAACAGTATTAATACCAGTTCTATTTTCTACTTCTTCCCCTTCTTTTAATATCCTCTTTAATAATTTAATATATTCTTCATCAAAATAAGTCATAGTATTTTTACCTCCTGATTATCGCTAAATTAATAATATCATACTATAACTAATAAATCAATATTGTTTACTTTTTGTTTACAATATATTACATAGAAAAAACAGACTAAATTAGCCTGTTTATCATATATAATTCTTAAAATACTTCACTATGACTTCCAATATTTACTAATAAGAGAATTAATTCGTTTTCGTTGTACTTGTATATTAGTAACCAATCAGGATCAATGTGGCACTCAAAGCAATCAATATAGTATTTATCATTAACAAGTTTATGATTTTTAAATTTTCGTTCCAATTTTTCCATATTTGCTAACTTGTCAACAATATCTAATAATTTATTAATATCTTTTCCTTGCTTTAATGATTTTTTTAATCCTTTTTTAAATTGGTTAGAATACTGAACATCATATTTATAGTTATTCATTATCTGATAGTAATGCTTTCTTTAAATCTTCTCTATTAGTATAACGCGGATAATCATTTGGATGTGATATCATTTCTTTTACTTCTTGAACTGCTTTTAACATTTCTTCATTCGGTTTATTGTTTACGATTTCAAATGGTATGCCATCTCTTTTTATTACCTGTTTTAAAAATATGTTAATTGCAGTACTCATACTTAAGCCTAGGTTATTTAAAATATCTGTGGCTTGTTTTTTGGTATCACTATCAACTTGAATATTTATAGCACTGGTTAAATTTGCCATAGTATCATCTCCCAATATTAATTTTAGCACAATAAGTAGTAAAAGTCAATATACTTACTACAATATTACTACATATATTGTATGCGCAAAGTGGATTTTTATACACAAAAACAGACTGAATTAGCCTGTTTATTTATTCCACTGTTACAGATTTAGCAAGATTTCTAGGTTTATCGATATCGCAACCTTTTAATTTAGCTATATTATAAGCAAGTAATTGCATAGGTATTATTGCCATTAATGGATTTAGAACCTCATTATAATCATCTAATAATATTTTATACTTAGAAAAATCATCATCTTTAATATTGGTAATAGTTACAATATTTGCTCCACGAGACTCTACTTCTTTTAGATTGCTAATAGTTTTTTCACTAATTTCTTTATCAGTAACTACTGCGATTACACCAAAGTCTTTATCTATCAAAGATATACTACCATGTTTTAATTCTCCTGCTTGAAAGGCTTCGCTATGTATATAAGATATTTCTTTTAATTTAAGACTACCTTCCATAGCCAAGTAATAATCTACTAATCTACCCAAATAGAAGATATTCGTTTTATTAACCATTATTTTAGAAATTTCTTCATAATTATATTCATTAATATATTTAGTAAATATATTAGGAAGTGGTTTTAAACTATTAATAGTTTCTTCTTCAATACTACTACCTTTAATAGCTAAAAATAATAGTACTAATACTTGGGCTAGATATGCTTTAGTGGTAGCTACTGCTACTTCAATACCAGCCTCAGTATATATAACATATTTAGCTTCCCTTGCTATTGAAGATTCATGTCTATTTACTATAGCTAAAGTATCAATATTATTCTCTTTAGCTAATTTTAATGATGCTAATGTATCAGCAGTCTCACCTGACTGTGATATAAGTATAACTAAAGTATCTTTATCAAAGAAATTAGTTTGATATCTATATTCTGATGCAAAGTATACATTAACTCTAATATTAGCAAATTTTTCAATATAATATTTACCAAGTTGTCCTGCAAAAGAAGCACTACCACAAGCAACAATATCAATATTTTTATATTTCTTTATATCAAAGATATCTTTTACTTTGTTATTTTCAGTATATAAATTAAGTAATTTCTTTACAAGTTCTGGTTCTTCATTAATTTCTTTTAACATAAAATGATCATAACCATTCTTACTAATAGTTTCCTTTTCTAAAGGAAATTCTTTTACTGTTTTTTTTATTTCTTTCCCTGCTCTATTATAATACTTAACATTATCTTTAGTTAAATATACTACATCGTAATTATCAAGTACTACATATTTATTAGTTATATGCACAATAGCGGGTATATCACTTGCAAGAACATTTTCATTCTCTCCAATGCCTACGATTAAAGGACTATCTTTTCTAATACCAAAGATAATATCTTTATAATCATCATTTATAATATTAAAAGCATAACTACCTTTAAGAATATGAGTAATTTTATTTAATACTTTAATCATATCTTTCTCTTTATTATAGACATCATCTATAACAGCAGCAGCTACTTCAGTATCAGTACCAGACTTAAATACATATCCTTTCTTTGTTAGTTCTTTTTTCAACTCATCATAATTTTCAATAATTCCATTATGTACTAATGTTATTTTACCCTGTCTATGAGGATGAGCATTTATATCATTAGCCTCTCCATGAGTAGCCCATCTAGTATGAGATATACCAATATTAGTATCCTCATCATAATTTATATTTTCTTCAAGATTCTTAATAGGGCCTTCCTTTTTAATTATCTTGATTTCATCATCTTTTATATAAGCAATACCTGCCGAATCATAACCTCTATATTCTAAAGATTTTAAACCTGTAAGTATTTTATTTAACGCTTTTTTATTTCCTGCATAACCTACGATGCCACACATAATTTTTAACCTCCTCTTATATATGATTATTATCTTGTTACAATTTTGATTTTGTTTTTTTATAATAATCTAATGAGCATATACACCCAATGTAGTATCCGCCGAAAACTCGATAACTACATACCTCGTTAACTATTTCTAGTCTGGCGCTAATTTATATTTTCTTCTCCCTTCTATAATATAAACTTTATTACATTATATCAGAATATTAAAAACGTGTAAACATCTGTAGTTACAATTAACTATTGGTTTACACATTTCTATCCTCAAAAAAGTGTAGTAAATTGGGATGTTTAACTAATTTTTTAGTAACATGACTAGGTAAATTATCTACATCAGGATTAAATAAATCCATCATTTTACCGATACTATTTGGAATATATTTAGTTATTAAAATGTTATATAAAGCATTCCTATATGCTCCTTTAAAACATCTACATAGTTCTTCTTTATTTAATTCTATTAATTTATTTCTACTAAGGGTAGACTTTTTATAATTATCAAAATCAATTACCTTAATACCATTCTTACCAAATATTATATTACTAAAGTTCATATCACCAATTAATATACTATTTTCTGATAATATTATAACATCTCTATATATCTTTATAAAACTATCTATAATATAGTATGTATCTATATTTAGAATATCTTCGATAAATGGTTCATAATACTCCATAGTATAACTAGTTATTTGACCTCTTATAGTATTAAATACATAATCATATAATTTAACTAAAGACTCTAAATCTAAACTCTTAATAGTATTAAATACCCATTCATCTATAACATGATCTTTAATAGTGGTCATAGTATATTCTTCATATACTTTTTGACATATTTTGTTATCAATATTTTTTACACTAGCGTGTGTACCCCACATTATACTCTCATCATATAAATTTTTCATAAGTCTGCTCCTTATTTTTAATTAAATAATATTCTTCTTTATTTAAAGGTAGCCCTTTTATTAATCTTTCTTCTAAAGAAAGATTTCTCTTTGTTTTCATTAATATTTTATTAGTATTATTTCTAGTAATAGAAATACCATTATATGATATCTTACCTCCAGTAATAGTTAAAAGCTCCAATAAAGGACAACTATTCTTTGAATAATATTCTTTTATTAATCTATTATATTTGCTATTAAAAACATTTATAATATATCTAGTAGTAATCTCAGACATATCTAAGAATGTTCTTATTTTATTACAACTAATTATATTAGCCTCTCTTTCTATAGAAAATAAATCATGATGTTTTTTATATACACTAGGATATACTTCTATCGCAATATTATTGATCTCAATTAGTTTTCTTTCAAAACTATCTTGAGGTAAAGTATTAGCCTTTTTATTTTGAATAACATGTTCTATCTCGTGAAAGATAACTTCTAATACACTTAAACATATAAATAAGTATTTATCAAAATAATCAGAACTAGTATCATATATTCTTTTATGTATTTTATAGATATCAGAATAATCTTTAATCATTTTGTTTATATTAAACTTTAATATTCTGCTTTCATAAAAGTAAGAGGCTAAGGCTATATTTTGATAATTATAATCTATATCTTTTACATACTCTATTAGCTTTTCTTCTTTAATTATTATACTTATAATACTATCTATAAAATTATCATCAGGTACTTTTTTATTAATGGTATAAGTATAGATAATATTCAATAGTTCTTCATACATAATACTACTCCTATATCATTTACTATTTATTTTAGTTAATTCTTTTTTAGTAATAGGTAAACCAAATAATATTCTATTATCAAGAGAAACTTCTTTCTTAACTCTTCTTAATAATTTTTTACTATTTTCTTTATTAATTAAAATATCTTCATAATATAGATGAATTCCAGAAATATTAATATATTCAAGTAATGGTATATTTTTATGTATATAATAATTGTTAATAAACCAATTATATTCTTTAACAAAAACTTCATTTATAAATAAAGAAAAATCACCATCTATTTTTAATATTTCTATTAGTTTACTAGTACTATTTATAATAGCCATTCTTTCCGTAGGAAATAAGTCATGCTCTTTTCTATAAAAATCAGGATTAATAGATATTATATCAAGACTATTTTGAATTAAACTTTTTTCAAAAGTATTTCCATTAGTAGTTTCTAATGTCTTTATTTGTTTTGCATGTTCTAATTCGTGTAATATAGTTAAAATAAACATTAAAGATAAACAAATATATTCTTCTAAATCACTTATATTTATTATTGGTTCATAAGAATTTTTATAAAAATTAAAACTTTTTTTAGCATATTCGAGTATATTAGCAACATTAAATCTTAGTGTTTTAGAGGTAAACCCATATGCAGCATTATAATCATAATTATAATCTATTTCCTTAATATATTCTCTTAAATTATCTTTATTAATAGCTATATCTAAAACATCCTCTAGAAAATGTTTATCTGGTTCTTTATAATTAAAAACATAAGTATAGATAATATTTAATAATTCTGTATACATAACATCCTCCAAGTATCTAATATACTATCATAAAAGTTCTAAATAGTAAAGAAAAAACACCTATATAAATGTTAGTTTTTTTATTAATTATATATAATTATCATAACATAGACCCTAGGCTATGTTATGCCTCTTAAGACCTTGGCTTAAGAGGAAAGAAAAAGAGATACCTAAATTAATAGATATCTCTTTATATATTAAACTAGTTCTAAAATAACTTCTAGAGCAGAGTCTCCTTTTCTTTCAGTCATCTTAATAATTCTAGTATAACCACCATTTCTATCTTTATATCTAACTGCTAAATCATTAAATACTTTATCAACGGCTTTCTTATCATTATGTAAAAATGCAAGGGCAAGTCTTCTTGATACTAAAGTACCTTTTTTACCATAAGTTACCATTTTATCAAAACTCTTTCTAACTTCTTTAGCTCTAGTTTCAGTAGTAACTATTCTTTCATTTTCAATTAGTTGTTTAGTTAAAGTAGCTAACATACTTCTTCTATGTTTATTATCTCTACCTAATTTTCTATATGCCATAATTACCTCCTCTATTAATTTTCATCTTTAAATGTAAGACCCATGTCTTTAACTTTATCCATTACTTCTTTTAATGACTTCTTACCAAGATTTCTAATCTTCATCATTTCATTTTCAGTCTTATCAACTAAATCTTTTAAAGTAAGAATATTAGCTCTCTTTAAGCAATTATATGCTCTTACAGAGAAATCTAAATCATCAATAGAAGTCTCTAATATCTTAACAGCAGGGTCTTCACTCTTAGATATCATAAGTCCTGTTTCATCTGCAATTGAGTTAAGTTCAGTTAATACTTCAAAATGCTCAATTAAGATTCTAGCAGCTAGTGCTAAAGCCTCTTCTGGAGTAATTGAACCATTAGTCCATACTTCAAGAATTAATTTATCATAATTATTATTTTGACCTACTCTAGCATTTTCTACTTCATAGTTAATTCTTTCAATAGGAGAATATAAACTATCAATAGCAATTGCTCCTACTTTAGTCTTATTATTTTGAGCAAGTATCTTCTTATTATCTTCTGCTACTATATATCCTCTTCCTGATCCAATAGTCATTTCCATATTTAATTTTCCACCTTCAACAAGTGTAGCAATTACATGGTCAGGATTTAATATCTCTATATCAGCATCAGCTTCGATATCACCAGCAGTAACTACTCCTGGAGTATCTTTTTTAAGTCTTAATATTTTATCATCATCTTTAGAATGATTCTTTATTACTACTCCCTTTAAATTTAATACGATAGCAGTAACATCTTCGATAACTCCATCAATCTTTTGAAATTCATGAGCTACTCCATCTATTTTAACTGAAGTTATAGCATCACCAGGAAGTGATGATAACATAACTCTTCTAAGTGCATTACCTAAAGTTGTTCCAAATCCTCTTTCTAGTGGTTCAAGTTCAAATTTACCATAGAAAGAATCCTTTACATATTCTTTTACCTTATAATCTGGTTTTTCAAATTTTAACATTAGACACGCTTCCTTTCTTTATTATCCACGTCTTCTTTTTGGTGGACGACAACCATTATGTGGAATTGGTGTTACATCAGTTATTGATTCTATTTCTAATCCAGCAGTTTGTAATGATCTAATTGCAGCTTCTCTTCCAGAGCCTAAGCCTTTTACTTCTACTTTTACTTTCTTCATACCTGCAGCTACTGCATCTCTTCCAGCAGCTTCAGCAGACATACCAGCAGCAAATGGAGTAGATTTCTTACTACCTTTTACTCCTTGTTTTCCAGAAGAAGCCCAGCTTACAACATTTCCTTCTAAGTCAGTAATAGTTACGATTGTGTTGTTGAATGTTGAATGAATATGAGCTATACCAGCAGGAATATTCTTTTTAGTTTTTCTTTTTCTTGAATTATATTTTCCCATATTTTCCTCCTAATTATTTTTTCTTATTAGCAACAACTTTTCCTTTACCCTTACGAGTTCTAGCATTTCTACTAGTTCTTTGTCCTCTTACTGGTAAATTCTTTTTATGTCTTGTACCTTGATAAGAATTAATTTCCATCTTAGTTTTAATATTTAAGTTAATTTCTCTTCTTAAATCGCCTTCAGTTAAGTATTTATCTACTTCTTTTCTAATTCTAGAAAGTTCATCATCAGTTAAATCCTTAGCTTTTTTATTTAAGTCAACTTTAGCATCATTAAGAATTGTTTTAGATAATTGTCTTCCAATACCATAAATGTATGTAAGAGATATCTCAATTCTTTTGTCGTTAGGTATATCTACACCTTTAATTCTTGCCATATTATTATTTCCTCCCTATTAACCTTGTTTTTGTTTGTGTTTTGGATTTTCACAAATAACCATTACTTTACCTTTTCTTTTAATAATTTTACATTTGTCGCATATTTTCTTTACGGATGCTCTTACTTTCATTATTCATCCCTCCTATTTCTTATTATATACAATACGCCCTTGTGTTAGATCGTATGGTGACATAGCTAAAACCACAGTATCACCTGGTAAGATACGTATGTTGTTCATGCGCATTTTACCAGAAACATGGGCAACTACTATGTGGCCTCCATCAAGTTCAACTTTGAATTTTCCCTGTGGTAAATTATCAAGTACTTTTCCTTCTACTTCGATTAACTCTTCTCTACTCACATTTATCATCTCCTGTTAGTATTTCATAACCATCGTCAGTAACAATAATTGTATGTTCAAAATGAGCTGATGGTTTATTATCACCTGTAACTATTGTCCAATCATCATCAAGTAAATATATTTTAGCAGTACCTAAATTAAGCATAGGTTCTACGGCAATAGTCATTCCTTTTTTTAAAATTATTCCAGTACCCGCTTTTCCATAGTTAGGTACTTCTGGATCCTCATGCAAATGTGATCCAATACCATGACCTACTAGTTCTTTAACAACACCTAGTTTATGTTTTTTAGCATATTCTTCAATAGCATTAGATACATCTCCAAGATGAATTCCATCTTTTACTTTACTTAATCCTTCATATAAAGCTTTCTCAGTATGAGTAAGTAAATATTCTTTCTCTTTTGATACAGTTCCTACTCTATAACTCCAAGCAGAATCACCATGATATCCTTTGTAGCAGGCACATATATCTAAAGTTACAATATCACCATTCTTAAGCTTTCTTTTCCCCGGTATACCATGTACTACTTCTTCATTAACTGAAATACATATACTCGCAGGATAACCTTCATATCCTAAACATGATGGAGTAGCATCTCTACTTATAATATAGTCATGAGCTAGTTTATCTAACTCACCAGTAGTAATACCAGGTTTAATATAAGGTTTTAAATACTGATGAGTGTCATAAACTATTCTTCCTGCCACTCTCATTAAGGATAATTCATAATCACTTTTAATAGTTATCATTTAATTACCTTCTCTACTTCTTCAAAAACTTCATCTGAATTTTTATCAGTAACATTAATTTTAACTAAATTATTTTTCTTCTCATAATAGTCCACTAGAGGGAAAGTTTCATTCATATAAGTATTAAATCTATTTATGAATGTCTCTTCATTATCATCACTTCTAGATTTCAAAGGACTACCACAGCTATCACATATTCCTTCTTTGACAGGAGATAATTCCTTATTTAGTAAGTTATAAGATAAACCACACTTAGAACATACCAATCTAGATAATGCTCTTTGCATAGCAACATCTTTATCAATATCTAAAAGTATTACCTTTCCTAAATCAAAATCTAATTCTTCAAGTAACTTGTCATAAACAATTGCTTGATTAACGTTTCTAGGATAACCATCTAAGATATAGCCTTTTTTACAATCTTTATTTGATAATCTCTTTTTTAATAATTTAGTTATTACTTCATCTGAAACAAACTCTCCTCTAGCCATAGCATCTTTTATTTCAAGACCAAGCTTAGTTGAATTCTTTATTTCATCTCTTAAAAGATCGCCAGTTGATATATGAGGAATATTATATTTGTCACAGATTCTTGCAGATACTGTTCCTTTACCCGCAGCTGGTGGGGCAATAAATATAATATTCTTCATTATCTAGCTCCTTTATAATTTCTATTAATTAAACTACTTTCTAATTGTTTACAAGTCTCAATAGCAACTCCTACAACGATAAGTACTCCAGTACCACCAATACTAACTGATGCTGGAAGTCCAGTAGATATAAAACTACTGAATACTATTGGAAGCCCTGCTATTACAGCAATAAATGTTGAACCTAAGAAAGTAATTCTATAAAGTATTTTCTTAATATACTTCTCAGTTTCTACTCCAGGTCTAATACCAGGAATATATCCACCACTCTTATTTAAGTTCTTAGCAAGTTCTTTTGGATTAATTTGCATATTAGTATAGAAATAACCAAATACAAATATTAATATTATATAAAGTACAAATCCTGTTGGAGTAGTATAATTTATATAATTAGTTACAAACTTAGTAAATCCAGAATCATTACCTAAGATACCACCAATAAATGTAGGTATTGATAATATTACTGATGCAAAGATTACAGGCATTACACCAGCAGAATTTAATTTAAATGGAATATAACTTTGCTTTTGACCATAAGCAGAAGTTGTTCTATTAGAATATTGTATTGGTATTCTTCTTTCCGAAGATTCCTCAAATATAACTCCTACTACTATTAATAGATATACAAGCACAAATATTATAAATCCTACTATTCCCATAGCTAATGAGCCAGTATGATTTAATATTAATGTCTTAAATGTATCAATAAACATCTTTGGTACTGTAGATATAATACCAGCCATAATAATTAATGATATACCATTACCCATACCTTTTTGAGTTATTTGATCACCAAGCCATAATAGGAATGCTGTACCACCAGTTAGTATTAAGGCTATCTTTAAGTATTCTACTGTACCAGCACCTTTTACAAAGGTAAATGCCATAGCAAATCCTTGTAAAAAGGCAAGTACGATACCAATATATCTATTAATTTGATTTATCTTTTGTCTTCCTTGTTCTCCACTATCTTTAAGTTCAGTGAAGTAAGGAATAATATCCATTTGTAATATTCCAGTAATGATACTAGCGGAAATATAAGGCATAACACCTAAAGCAAATATTGAAAAGTTCTTAAGTGCTCCTCCACCAATAGCATTAATTAATTCCCATAATCCTAAATTAGATATTGCACCTTCTGTACCTGGAACAGGGATTGTTGTTCCAACAGCGAATATTAGTAGTCCAAATAAGGTAAAACCAATTCTTTTCCTAATATCTTTATTTTTAGGACTAAAGATTAATTTTAGATTCTTAAACATCTAAATCACCTCAGTTTTTCCACCAATATTTTCTATCTTCTCTTTAGCAGTCTTAGAGAAATTATTTGCTTTAACAGTTAATTTCTTAGTTAAATCACCATTTCCTAAAACTTTAACTCCATCTAATTCTTTCTTTATTAATCCTGCTTCTTTAAGTAAAGCAAGATCTACTACTGTACCATCTTCAAATCTATTTAAATCTGATACATTTACAGTACTATATACTGTTCTAAACTCATAATTGTTGAATCCTCTTTTTGATAATCTTCTGAATAATGGTAATTGTCCACCTTCAAATCCAGGTCTTACTCCACCGCCACTTCTAGCGTTTTGTCCTTTTTCACCTTTACCTGAAGTTTTACCAGTACCAGAACCAGGTCCATGACCAATTCTTTTTCTAGCTTTAGTAGAACCTTCTACTGCTTTTAATTCATGTAATTTCATTATCTTATTTCCTCCACATTCTTATCTCTTAAGTAAGCAACGTGAGCAAGAGATTTTTGTCCTTTTAAAGCATTTAGAGTAGCTCTAGCAGCATTAATCTTAGTACTAGACCCTTGACTCTTAGATAATACATCTTTAACACCAGCAAGTTCAAGTACATCTCTAACTGGTCCACCAGCTTTAACTCCAGTACCTTCTTTAGCAGGTTTAAGCATTACCTTACATGCTCCTTCTTTTACTATAATATCATGAGATATAGTTCTATTATCAACAAGGTCAACTTTAATTAAATTCTTACTAGCAGCTTGTGTAGCTTTCTTAACTGCATCTGGCATTTCATGAGCTTTACCAGTACCAAGACCTACTAGTCCTTTTCTATTTCCTACTACTACAGTAGCAGCAAATCTAAACTGTCTACCACCTTTAACAACTTTAGTTACTCTTCTTATTTCAATAACCTTATCCTCTAAGTCAGATTTAGGTTTAGAAGGTCTATTATTGTTTCTAGGTCTTTTCTTATCAAACTTACGAGTTTTATTTACTTCAGTTTTACTTACTTCTTTTTTAGTTTCAGTAACTTCAGTCTTTTTATTTTCTTCGTTCATTTACTATTCCTCCTAATGATCTAGAATTCTAAGCCATTTTCACGTGCAGCTTCTGCTAAAGCTTGAACACGTCCATGATAAAGATATCCTCCTCTATCAAATACAACGGCATTTATTTTTGCTTTCTTAGCTCTTTTTGCAACTTCAGCTCCAATTACTTTAGCAGCTTCTATGTTACCACCATTTTTAAGATTTAATTCTTTTTCTAATGATGATGCACTAACTAAAGTAACACCCTTAACATCGTCAATGATTTGAGCTTCAATATTTGCATTAGATCTGAACACACAAAGTCTAGGTCTTTCACTAGTACCAGATAAATTTTCTCTGATTCTTGTGTGTCTAACTTTTCTCATTTCATTTCTTGAAACTTTCTTAATCATACTTAAGTCTCCTCCTATTTATTATTTAGAAGCTTTCTTTCCTTCTTTACGACGAATTTGTTCACCTTTGTATTTAATACCTTTACCTTTATATGGTTCTGGACTTCTTACTTTTCTTATATTAGCGGCAAATTCACCAATTTTTACCTTATCGATTCCTGATATTTCGATTTCAGTATTACTTATTTGAGTTACAGATAAACCATTAGGTACTTCCATAACTACTGGATGAGAATATCCTGCTGATATAGTAAGCTTATTGCCGCTAGCATTAAACTTATAACCAACACCAACTATTTCTAATCCTTTCTTATAACCATTACTAACACCATCAATCATATTCTTAATATTAGCATTAGTAGTACCATGCATAGCATGAGTAAATTTATCATCTTTAAGTGGTTCAACTACTACAGTATTATCAACTACTTTAACACTAATGTTCTTTACTAGATCTAAAGTAAGTTCTCCTTTAGGTCCTTTAACAGTAACAACATTATTTTCTACATTAACATTAACATTTTCAGGTATAGATAAAACTCTTTTACCAATACGGCTCATTATCTCACCTTACCATACATAAGCTATTACTTCTCCACCTAAAGAATTCTTTCTAGCTTCTTTATCAGTCATAATTCCTTTAGATGTAGAGATAATTGCTATACCAAGACCATTAAGTACAGTAGGAAGCTCATCAGCACCAGCATATACTCTTAGACCTGGTTTAGAAATTCTCTTAAGTCCAGTAATAACTCTTTCTTTATTTTTATATTTTAATGTTAATGTTATCATTTTATTAGCAGTTTCGCCTTCAATTTTATAATCCTCTATAAATCCTTCATTCTTTAGAATTTTAGCAATTTCTTCTTTCATATTAGATGCTGGGATTTCACAAGAGGCACTTCTATTTTGATTAGCATTACGTATTCTTGTAAGCATATCTGCGATTGGATCTGTCATTATTAATCCCTCCTTCTTTTAATTTTTGGGTTTACCAACTTGATTTCTTTACACCAGGTATTTGACCTTTGTAAGCAAGTTCTCTAAAACAAATACGGCAAATTCCATATTTCTTAAGAACTGCATGAGGTCTTCCACAAATTTTACATCTAGTGTATTTTCTAACCTTAAATTTAGGTTCTCTTTCTGATTTAACAATCATTGATTTTCTTGCCATCTTAGTCTCCTCTTCTTTATTTCCTAAAAGGAACTCCAAGTTCTTTTAATAAATCAAATGCTTCTTCATTAGTTTTAGCAGTAGTAACTAATACTACATCCATACCTCTAACTTTTTCTACTTCATCAAAATTAATTTCAGGGAAGATAATTTGTTCTTTAATACCGATTGTATAATTTCCTCTTCCATCAAAACTTTTTGGAGAAAGTCCTCTAAAATCTCTAACTCTAGGTAAAGAGATAGATATTAACTTATCTAAGAAAGTATACATCTTTTCTCCTCTTAGAGTAACTTTACAACCAATTTTATGTCCTTCTCTTACTTTGAATGAAGCTATTGACTTTTTAGCGGTAGTTTCTACAGCTTTAAGTCCTGTAATTTTTTCTAATTCATTTACAGCATTTTCTAGATTTTTTGAATTAACAGTAGCATCTCCTACTCCCATATTAACAACTATCTTTTCTAGTTTAGGAACTAACATAGGTGTAGAATAATTATACTTTTCTGTTAAACTTGGAACAACTTCTTTAATATATTTTTCTCTTAGGCGGTTCATTCTAGCTCGCCCTCCTTCCAAATCTCTAAATTATATTAGGATGTTCACTCCTATAATAATTAATCTATTTTTTCATTAGACTTTTTAGATATTCTAATCTTCTTGCCTTTACTATCTTTGTCTATTTTTACCTTAGTAGGTTTCTTTGTCTTAGGATCTACTAACATTACATTAGATACATGGATAGGTGCTTCAGTTTCAATTATTTCACCATTACCATTATTATTTTTAGGTTTTAAGTGTTTCTTAACAATATTAACACCTTCTACTATAACTCTAGAATCTAATATCTTAGTAATTTTTCCTTCCTTACCTTTATTTGAACCAGAAACTACTACTACTTTATCACCAGTTTTTAGTTTCATATTATATCCTCCTTACATCCTATAACACATCTTTAGCTAAACTTACAATCTTAGTAAATTCTTTATCTCTAAGTTCACGTGCTACTGGACCTAAAATACGTGTACCTACTGGACTCTTATCATCTTTAATAATAACACATGCGTTATCATCAAATCTAATATAACTTCCGTCGTCTCTTCTAACTCCTCTTTTAGTTCTTACTATAACGGCTTTTACTACTTTACCTGCTTTTATAGTACCATTAGGAGTAGCTTTCTTAACTGTACATACAACTATATCTCCAATATTACCTGTTTTTACTTTACTTCCACCTAGAACTCTGATTACTAATACTTCACGAGCTCCACAGTTATCCGCTACTTTTAAGCGGGTTTCTTGTTGTACCATATTATTTCCTCCTTCCGAGCTAAAGAGCTTATAGAATAACAGCTTTCTCTATTACTTCTACTAGTTCATATCTCTTTGTTTTAGATAATGGTCTAGTTTGGGCTAAGCGAACTTTATCTCCAACATGTGCCATATTATTTTCATCGTGAGCAGCATATTTCTTTGAATATTTAACTCTTTTTCCATATAATGGATGTTTCTTGTAAGTTTCAACTTTAACTGTAATAGTCTTATCAGCTTTATCTGAAACAACTACACCGATTAATTCTTTTCTTTCTTTCATAACTTACACCTCACTTACCCTTCTCTTCTCTCATTAAGAATAGTATTTATTCTTGCTACTTCTTTTCTTAATTCATGTATTCTAGAAGGTTTTTCTAGCATACCAGTAGCCTTTTGCATTCTTAAATTGAAAAGTTCTTCTTTACATTCTGCGATTTTTTTATTTAAATCTTCTGTGGTTAATTTTCTAAGTTCATTAGTTTTCATTTATTTCACCACTTTCTTCTTTCTTTACAAACTTACATTTGATAGGTAACTTATGTGAAGCAAGTCTTAATGCTTCTCTAGCAGTAGCTTCATCTACGCCATCTATTTCAAACATAATTTTACCTTCTTTAACAACTGCAACCCATACTTCTGGATTACCTTTACCTTTACCTTGTCTAGTTTCTAGAGGTTTCTTAGTAAGTGATAAGTTAGGGAATATATTAATCCAAACTTTACCACCTCTCTTCATATATCTAGTCATAGCTATTCTGGCTGCTTCGATTTGATTAGCTGTAATCCAAGCTCCTTCTTTTGCCATTAAACCATAACTTCCAAAATGAAGTTCAGTATTACCTTTACTCTTTCCTTCATAAGGTAAACGGAAAGTTTTTCTATGTTTAGTTCTTTTTGGCATCAACATGAGAATTACCTCCCTTATCTAGTATTTCACCTTTATAGATCCATACTTTTACACCTATTTTTCCATAAGTAGTATCTGCTTCACTAGTAGCATAGTCAATATCCGCTCTTATTGTATGTAGAGGAATAGTTCCTTCAGAATATCCTTCACCACGAGCAATATCAGCTCCTCCTAGTCTTCCTGATACTAATGTTTTAATTCCTTTTGCTCCAGCTTTCATAGTGTTTCTAATAGCTTTCTTTTGAGCTACTCTAAATGAAACACGGTTTTCAATATTATGAGCAATTGTATCTGCAACTATTTGTGCAACCATATCTGGGTTCTTTATTTCAACAACAGATATTTGAATGTCTTCTTTAACTAGTTTTGAAACTTCTTTCTTTACCTTTTCAATTTCAGTACCACTTTGACCAATTATTAATCCAGGTTTAGCAGCATAGATAAAGACTTCATTTCTCTTAGGATTTCTTTCAATAACAATTTTAGAAATACCAGCATTCTTAAATTTCTTATTTAAATATTTACGAATTTTATAATCGTTTGATAAATATTTAGAAAAGTCTTTTTCAGCATACCATTTTGATTCCCAATCTTTATTGATACCAATTCTAAGTCCTGTTGGACTGACTTTTTGTCCCATTAAACGCTCCTCCTCACTTATTTCTCAGCCACTATTATAGTAATGTGACTTGTCTTATGATCGTTTCTTCCTGTACGACCTCTTGAATCAAATTTAATTCTTTTAATTACTAATGCTTCATCAACGAAACATGTCTTAACATAAAGATTTTCTTCCTTCATGCCAAAGTTATTAACAGCATTTGCTGTAGCACTTTCTAATACTTTAGAAATAACTCTAGATGCTCTTTGAGGTTGGTTAGCAAGAATAGCTCTTGCTTCTTCAACACTCTTACCTCTTATTAAATCAATAATAAGTCTAGTCTTTCTAGGAGATATTCTAACTGTTTTTGCTACTGCTTTAGCTTCAGTTCTTTCCATTTTTGTCCTCCTTTAGAAAATTATTTCTTATCTGATCCGTGTCCACCAAATTTTCTTGTTAGAGAAAATTCACCTAATTTGTGTCCAACCATATCTGCTGTAACATAAACTGGAATAAATTCTTTTCCATTATGTACTGCAAAAGTATGACCAATAAATTCAGGATAGATTGTTGAACGACGAGACCAAGTTTTAATAACTTCCTTCTTACCAGATTCGTTTAATGCTCTTACTCTTTTTAATAATCTTTCAAAGACATAAGGTCCTTTTTTAATACTTCTAGCCATTTAAATCTTCCTTTCTTTATTTCTTACGTCTAGACACGATATATTTATCTGACGCTTTCTTATTCTTTCTAGTCTTATATCCTAGAGCTGGTTTACCCCAAGGAGTCATTGGTCCTGATCTACCAATTGGAGCTCTACCTTCACCACCACCATGTGGGTGATCATTAGGGTTCATAACAGAACCACGTACTGTAGGTCTGAATCCTTTATGTCTAGTTCTTCCTGCTTTACCAATCTTAACTAGAGAGTAGTCTTCATTTCCTACTACACCGATAGTAGCTCTACAAGTACCTAAAATCTTTCTTGTTTCACCACTACTTAATCTTATTAATACATATTTATCTTCTCTACCAAGTATTTGAGCACTTGCTCCGGCACTTCTTGCTAAAGCTGCACCCTTACCAGGTTTTAATTCAATATTATGAATAACAGTACCTACTGGAATATTCATTATAGGAAGTGCATTTCCTACTTTAATATCAACATTCTCGCCAGATTCTACTACTGTACCTACTGTTAATCCTTTAGGAGCTATAATATAAGCTTTTTCACCATCTTTATAAGTGATTAATGCTATATTAGCACTTCTGTTTGGATCATATTCAATAGCAGATACAAGAGCTGTTACTCCATCTTTTCTTCTCTTAAAGTCGATTAATCTGTATTTTCTTTTTACTCCGCCACCTCTGTGTCTAACAGTAATTTTACCTTGATTATTTCTACCATTAGTCTTTTTCTTAGTAACTGTTAAACTTTTTTCAGGAGTAGTCTTAGTAATTTCTTCACTAGTTAGTACAGATCTTTGTCTTGTACCAGCAGTCATTGGTTTATAAACTCTTATTGCCATTATATTTCCTCCTTACTAGTCGAAACTAATAGTATCGCCTTTCTTTAAAGTTACAACGGCTTTTTTATATTTACTAGTCATACCAGTATATTTACCAACTCTCTTATTTTTAGGATGAGAATTTGTAACATTTACAGCCATTACTTTAACATTAAATTTCTTTTCAATAGCTTGTTTTATTTCTGTTTTATTAGCAGTATTAGCTACTTTGAAAGCATATTTGCCTTCAGCTTCCATTCCTGCTGATTTTTCAGTAATAATTGGTGCTAAGATTATATCTAAATAACTATTCATTATTTAAGCACCTCCTCTAAAGCAGTTAATGCTTCTTCTTCAATAAGTAAGTTATCAGATGATACTAAATCATAAGTATTAACTTCATTAGGCATTACTACCTTAACATTAGCTAAGTTTCTAGCGGCTAAACATACATTGTCAGTAAGTTCTTTAACACATACTAGAACTTTATGATTAGTTAATCCTAAAACTTCTAATAAATTAGTCATTTCTTTAGTCTTATTAGTATTGAACTTAATAGCATCTACTACTACTAATTCTTTATCTAATACTTTGTAAGATAATGCACTCTTAAGTGCTAATCTCTTTTCTTTCTTATTCATTTTCTTTGAATAATCTCTTGGTACTGGTCCAAATGCTATACCACCATGACGGTATTGAGTAGCTCTGATACTACCTTGTCTTGCATTACCAGTTCCTTTTTGTCTGTATGGCTTTCTTCCACCACCAGATACTTCTGCTCTTGTCTTAACACTAGCAGTTCCTTGTCTTGCTCCTGCCATTGCAGCTACTATTGCATCTTTAACAACTGCATCGTTAGGTTCAATGTTAAATATGTTATCTTCTAATTTTATATCCTTTACCTTTTCGCCTTTTAGACTTAAAACATCTATTTTCTTAGACATAATTTCCTCCTTTATCATCACAAACAACTTTTTAATATTTTTATAGTACTAACTATTCAGTAGTTTCTTGTGATTCTTCTATGTTAGCTTCTTCAGCAGCTAATTCTTCGTTAATAGTTTCCATAGTTTCTTCAACTACTTCTTCAGAAGTCTTACCTTCTTCATAAACGATTAATTCTACTGGTTCATTTACTTTATCACCAGTCTTAACTGAAGTTCTAACAAGTACTAAAGAGTTTTTAGGTCCAGGAACGCTTCCCTTAATTAAGATAACATTATTTTCTAGGTCAACACTAATAACTTCAAGATTTTGAATAGTTACTTGTTCATGACCCATATGTCCAGGTAATTTCTTTCCTGGTAAAACTCTCATAGGTAATAGTGTACCCATTGATCCTACTCCTCTATGGTATTGAGATCCATGAGTCATAGGTCCTCTACTTTGATTGTGTCTTTTAATAACACCTTGAAAACCTTTACCTTTAGAAGTGCCGGTAACATCTACCATTTCTCCTGCAGTAAAAGTATCAGCCTTAAGAACATCTCCTAAAGCATACTCACTAACACTTGCACCTCTAATTTCCTTCAAGAAGCGCTTAGGGGTAGTATTAGCTTTTTTCAAATGACCTGTTTCTGGTTTATTACTTCTAGAAGCTTTCTTCTCTACTGTAGCAAGTTGTATAGCATCATATCCATCAGATTCTTTAGTCTTAATCTGAGATACAACATTGTCTTCAACTTCAATAACAGTTACAGGAATAAGTTTTCCATCAGCAGTAAATACTTCAGTCATCCCTTTTTTTCTTCCTAAGATTCCTTTCATTTTTTCCTCCTATATTATTTTTTAATTTGTATATCAACACCACTAGGTAAATCTAAATGAGCAAGTGCTTCAATAGTTTCTTTACTTGGGTTATTGATGTCGATTAGTCTCTTGTGAGTTCTCTTTTCAAATTGCTCTCTTGAATCCTTGTACTTATGTACCGCTCTTAAAATTGTTATTTTTTCAATTTCAGTTGGTAATGGTACAGGACCAGATACCTCACCACCAGTTCTCTTAACTGTAGCTACTATTTTAGCAGCTGCATTATCAAGAACTCTATGGTCGTAAGATTTTAATTTGATTCTCACTACTTCTTTTGCCATAGTTGTCCTCCCTTCGTCTATATCTTGTATAGGCATAGCTCCGAACGAATTACCTGATATACCTTTATTTTATTTGACAACTTAACCTGGTGTATCAGCAACTTCGCACATCTAAGCCAGTCACACTTCTACAATTATACCCTATTATTTTATTAAAATCAAGTAAAAAAAGAACAATTTTTTAACTTTTTTGACATTTCACTTTACATTTTAACTAAATAAACATTTTTTAACCATAAAATAGACAAAATATTCCTATTTTATAAGGACTAAATATATACTTCTCTCTTATATATAATAGATACAAAGTATTTACTTTTAGACTACTCTAGGCTAAAAGTAACACTAATAAGACTTGCATAGTAAGGCTTATTAGTTCATAGAAAAAAAGATAAGCAATATCATTATCACTTATCTAATCACTATATTTACTATCAATACCAAAGTATTCCTCAAGAGATAACCAGTTACCATTATTATATAAGGTTTTAGCTAGTTCTTTACCAACATATCTAATATGCCATGGTTCATAAGTATATCCTGTAATACTATCTTTACCTTCAGGATATCTAATAATAAAACCATACTTCCAGCAGTTATCCTTAAGCCAGTTACTCTCATTAGTACCCGCAAAAGATATATTCACCGTATTCAAATCAATAGTAAGACCAGTCTGATGATCTGAGTAACCTGCTCTTGAAGAATAAGTATCTGCTTTCTCCTTACCATCCATTCTAACATAATTATCATATATATATTTTTGATCACTATAAGATCTATATCCAGAAGAAGCATATATATTAAGACCAAGTACTGAACTATCACTCTTAAGTTCATTAAAAGCATCTCTTACATAATCTACTACTCTAATATAACCATTTATCGTAACTAAATTATTAGGAACAAAGTTACTAGGTAAAGAATAAGACTTATTAGCAATAATAACATCATCTATATAAGTAATACCATAATAATTCTTTATCGTATTACCATTCTTAGTCTTGCTAATCTTAACATTACTATTTTCCTTTACAACAAGTTTAAACTCCTTACTTGAAGTATTCCCACTAGAATCAGAGGCTGTACATTTAAGATTATAAGTACCAGTCTTCTCACTATCATACTCACCATCTACTTTCGGAGTAATCTCTTCCATACTATTATCACTTACAGTAACATTCTCTAAGAAGTTAGGTACCTTCTCATAAGCTAGCATTTCATAATCTTTTACCCCTTCAATAACTGGAGCCTTAGTATCCTCTACTACCAAAGTAATATTCTTCTTCTCATTATCATACATAAAACTACCGTAATAAATACCTGGTTTATATATCTTATTATCATCACTTTCAATACCAGTCCATTCTATTTCTATATCAGAATCAGTGTTCTTATATAAATAATCATTAACTACTGGTAATGTACTACCAACTTCAATAGTTATCTTATCTTTATATTTAAATATATCTTTAACATTCTTCTTACTTGTAAATAAGAAAATACTAACTCCTATTACAATAAGTAATAATATACTACCAATTATAATAAATAATTTCTTTTTATTTATTTTCTTCCTCTTTGACATATTTTCTCCTTAGTTTCTTATAACAGGGCCTACATACTGAATCATATTCAGCATCAATACCATCTATAGATACTTGTTCTCCAGTAAATACTGGTACTAATTCATTATTAATTCTATTCATTCTCAAATTATATGTAGCTTTACTACCACACTTACATACTGCTTTTAATTCTTCAAAAACATCTGCGACTTCAAATAATCTCTTACTACCAGGAAACATATAGGAAAAAGCATCCGCTCTTAGTCCATAACATAATACTGGTATATCATAATTATCTACAACATCAGTAAGTTCATCAACTTGTTTAGGTGTTAAAAACTGAGCTTCATCAACAATTATACAGTCTAAATTATGATTAATTATATGATAACCTATTAAATTATATACATTAACATCAGCCACTACTACATAGTCAGTATCAAGTTCAGCTCCTGATCTACTTTGAATCTTACTGCCAGCCTTTGTATCATCTCCTGGCTTCATAATAAGTACATTTAAATCTTTCTCTTTATAATTATAATAAGTCTTAATAATATCCGTAGTTTTACCACACTTCATTGCCCCAAATTTAAAATATAACTTTGCCATAATAATTACTCCTTACTTCTTAGCCCTTGGATGAGCCATTTCATATACTTTTCTTATTTGTTCATTAGTAACATGAGTATATATACTCGTTGTATTAAGTGATTCATGTCCTAATAATTCTTTAACAGTCATTAAGTCTGAACCATCCTCTAACATATCAGTAGCAAAAGTATGTCTAAAAGTATGTGGACTTATCTTAATATCTAGTCCAGCCTTAGTAACTAACTTATTAATAATATTTCTAATATATCGTTCAGATAATTTATTACCATCTTTATTAAGAATTAAATAGCCACTACTAAGTTTATTAAATTCATGATAACCATCATTTAAATATATCTCTATAGCTTTCTTAGTATGATTATTAAATATAACCATTCTCTCTTTACTACCTTTACCTACAACTTTAATAGTTCTCTCATTAATATCAATATCAGATATTTTAATATTAACTAGTTCACTAACTCTAATACCAGTAGCATATAATAGTTCTATAATAACACTATTTCTCTGATTAATTGGAGTATCATACTTACATACTTCAAATATTTTATTAGCTTCTTCATCCTTTAAAAACTTAGGTAAATACTTATCTTTCTTAGGATTATTAATTCTATTAAAATAATTATCTTTAACCATATCTTCTCTTACTAAGTAATTATATAGTCCTCTTATACTACTTAACTTTCTAGATATAGAGCTTTTACTAATATTAAGTGAATATAAATATTTCATATATTCTTTAACAGTATCATAATCTATATCTAAAATATTAATAAAACTATTACCCAAAAATTCATTATATAAAGTTAAATCATCATAATAAGATTCTATTGTCTTATCACTATATTTCTTTACTACTTTTAAATATTCTAAGTATTTATTAATATACTTCATATATACTTTCTACCTCTTAATAATTATAGCATTTTCTTTATATATAAGTAAACTACTTTTACATAAAATTGACATTATTTATTTCAGTTCGTACTAACGTTACTCACTGCTATAGAAAGCCTTATAGTCTTTCTATAGAAAATTAGAGCCTTCTTAGAGAAGTCTCTAATTTTAGTATATTTTTTTAGTTTTGATATAAAGAAAACCACCTAACTTAAAGCATTAAGTATAGGTGTCCAAAATCTATTGGCAACACTCAACACACGATTATTGAATGTTTCCTTTTTTTTATGCAAATTTCCTTGCTTACATACTAATAATGGCACAATTTATACCTTTTGCCAAACTATTAAAAGAGGTAAAAAGAAAAGTATCTATTTTCTAGGTACTTATTTGTTTTACAACATAGATGTCTAATATTATAAATTGTATATGATTTATAGCAAGATTGCTTGCTTTTGATACATTAAAAATGGTATAATTGTATTAGGAAATATTAACTGTTTGAGTACTTGCCAACTTTCTAACGAAAGGAGGCTTGATAGTATGAAGAAAAAAGATTTATTAATCTTGCTTCTATTGCTTATAATCATTTTATTAATTGTCTCTTTAATGACTCTAATAATAAAGAAATAGTACTCAATCTTTAATGATTAAGTACTCTACAAAATATTATAGGTAAGTACTCAACATAGCAAGTTAAGTATTTCCTTTTTTATTTTATGCAAGTTTCCTTGCTTACATACTAATAATAGCACAATTTATACCTTTTGTCAAACCATTAAGATGGGTAAAAAGAAAAGTATCTATTTTCTAGATACATATTTGCCATCTTTAGTAGATACAATTATTTCTTCGCCCTCTTCAATAAATAGAGGTACTTTAACAAGCATACCAGTTTCTACTATTGCATCTTTAGTAGCATTAGTAGCGGTATTACCTTTAATTGCAGGTTCAGTCTTAGTAATCTTATAATCTATCTTTTCAGGTAAATCTATTCCAAGCATTTCTCCTTCAAAAAAGATAATAATAACTTCTAAACCTTCTTTTAAATACTTAACTTCATTTTCAATTTGCTTTTTATTTAATTCAACTTGCTCATAAGTTTCCATATTCATAAATGAATAAGTATCCCCATCAGAGTATAAAAATTGCATTTTTTGTTTTTCAACATGAGCAGTAGGTACTTTAATACCAGCATTAAATGTATATTCAGCAATTGATCCAGTTCTTAAATTTTTAAGCTTAGCCTTTACAATAGCGGCTCCTTTACCAGGTTTAACATGATTAAACTCAAGTACCATAAATAAATTACCATCATAGTTTATTGTTTGGCCTGACTTAAAATCATTAACATTTATCATTTACAATCCTCCTACTTCTTAGTTTCTTTGTGCTTAGTTGTCTTACGACAGAACTTACAATATTTATTTAATTCTAATTTCTCTGGAGTGTTTTTTTTATTTTTTTCTTCAGTATAATTAATATTTTTACATTCTTCACACATTAAAGAAACTAGTACTCTATTTTCGTTTTTCTTAGCCATAATAACTCCTCCTCCTAAAACATCCACTTAATTATATCATACTTTTATTAATTTATACAACTATTTTTTATTTTTCTTGTTCTTTTTTTACCTTTATTATTGCATTTATGCTCTTTTTCTTGCATAATTGAATAATTAACCATAACAGCATCTTCCATTCTTTCAATTATAGTTTCTCTATCTGTTTCATAATCATGCATCATCTTTTGTACAACCATTTCATAAAGAGCAGAATTATCTAAATCATATCTTTTAATTAGAGAAACTATTTCATCCATAGGCATGAAGTATGCTTTAGTTAAATATTTTGCATCTTCTTCATTAAATAACAAATATATATAATTTATCATTTTTTCACTAGATTTATCATGATTTTCTCTTAACCATTTTTCTAATATAACTTTTCTATCTAATTCATCCTTGTTATATTTTTTAATATGCATATCTATAATATCACTAACTTTTTCATAACTATTAATTTTAGTTTTTTCAAATTTTTTTTGTATTTTATTCATGTCTATTAATTGATTAATTCTTTCATGAGCTTTATCTTTTGATATACTATATTTTTTGCTAAAGTAGTCATATAGTGCATTTATATTCATATAAAATCCTTTTTTTGCTTCTCTAATCATTTCTCTTTCAAATTCTTCTTTAGGTAAACAATATGCTTCAATTAAATACATAACATCATGTTTATTTGCAAAATAACTACTAAAGTAATCCATTAATTCATTATCCGTCATATTACTTGGATAATTATTTTTTAACCATTTTTCTAAATATATACATCTTTCTATCAATTCTTGCTTATTTTTTTTCATAACATCCTCCTGACAAATATATTATAAATTTAATATTAAAATTTGTAAATACTATCTAACTATTTAATTCAAAATATTTATTTACTATATTTGCGGATATTCTCTTAGTAACTAGTGACTGAGGATTATCAGGTAAACTAATATCTGGAGATACCACTACTACACTCATTTTCGGATTATCACTTGGAGAATATCCCACAAAAGAAGTAGTAATAGTCTCAGTATCCACTTTACCATCATTATCGGTATCAATAAAACTCTCACTAGTACCAGTCTTACCAGAAGAATTAGTATAATATCCCATATAACCATAACCAAGTCCACTAGTAACAACAGCATTAAATCCTTCTCTTACCCTGTCAATATATTTCTTATCTACCGATAAAGTCCCTTGAATAGTAGTATTACCTTTATAGACAAGAGAACCAAACTTATCACCATTATCACTTGGAGTATATACTTCTTTTAATAAATAAGGTTTTAATCTATTACCACCATTAGCTATTGTATTAATATATTGTGATAACTGAATAGGTGTATAAGTATCATACTGACCTATAGCAAAGTCAAGTAAATGACCTGGTAATTTACTAGTACCCATATATCCAAGACTTTCTACTGGAAGATCAATACCAGTCTTAAGACCCAGACCGAACTCAGCATACATATTACGGTACTTCTTAAAAGCATCAGTATCTAAAGAAAGTCCCTTATTATATTCATAAGTACCTCCTCCAACATTAATAGCAATCTTATACTGATAAACATTCGAAGAATATTGAAGAGCATAAATATCATTAATATTACCCATTGTTCTCCATGAACACTTTTCAGGAGTATCTTTAATCTTAATACATTCATCATTAATAACAGTACCAATATCAATAGCTCCATATTTATAACCTACCATCATTGAAGCTCCTTTTACTACTGATCCCGGAGTAACAGGAAGAGTCACAATACCAGGAGTATAATCAACAACATACTTCTCGCCATTATCATTAGTAAGTACTTGTTTACCACTCATAGCTAGTATCTCTCCAGTATTAGGATCTGATATCACTACAAAAGATCTATTATAATAGTTAGTACCAGTTTCACCTTTAGCATTATATACCTCATTAGCTAGCATCTCTTCTAAATACTTCTGAAGATTAATATCAATAGTAAGTACAATATCATTACCTCTCTTACCCTCACTAACAAGTTCATAACTATTATCAGATAAAAGTCTATAAGTAGCTTTAGTTCCCTTTAAATAATCTTCATACTGATATTCCAAGTAAGAAATACCAACTCTATCATCTAAAGAATAACCTTTCTTTAAATAAGTTTTAGCAAGTTCTTCAGGAATACCCTGACTATTCGAAGATACACTACCTAAAATAGTCTTAAAAGTATCACCATATAAATATACTCTCTCCCAATCTAATTTAGTATTAAATCCATTTAAATTGTCAATATTTTCACTAATATAAGCATATTCTTCTTCAGTAACATCTTTATTCTTAATTACCTTCTCAGCATAAGAATATCCCTTATTCATAAGATAATAAATATAAGCTACTTTCTTATCCCTTTCGTCATATTCACTTATCTCATCATCAATTCTCTCATATATTAACTTAAGAATATCCTTATCAGTAAGTTTTCTCTTACTATATAAATCCCATTCCTTATCAGTAATTTTCTTTCTGCATTCTTCATAATGTCCTTTATAATAAAAATCTTTTAATTTAGTATCATTAATGCCACTATAATCAATAGAAATATTATCTCCTATAGTATAAGCAAGTTCTATCTCTTCTTTAGCCTTAACCCCACTCTTCTTCTTATAATATATCGTTTTAACAGCTTCATTATCTACAAGTAGATTATAATTTCTATCATATATTCTACCCCTAGGACTACTAGTACTTTCTATTTTCTTTTCCGTAGAATAAGAAAGTTTCTCCGTATATTCATCATTTTTAAGTATCTGAAGATAAAATACTCTACTAATTATTATTAGAAATAATATACATATAACACCAATAATAATGTTAAATCTCTTTTCCATTATCTCAAATAACTTTTTATCATTAGTTTTCTTCTTCTTATTAATAGGTCTACTACTTTTTTTAACTTCAAACATATTCTTTTTCTTTTTATTATTAATTTTTCTCTTAATATCAAAGTTAATCTTTCTCATATAGCACCTTCCAGTATTTATTATATCATAAAAATTATAATTATACATATAGTTAATTAGGTGAAAAGCAATGAATATTTATTTAATCAGTGAATATGTAAACAGAATGCAAAAACAAGATGTAAATAATTTTGCCCTAAAACAAGGTATAACACTAGATAATGAAGAACTAGATATTATCTATAACTATATTAAAAATAACTATAAAACTCTTATTTATGGTAATCCCAAAGTAATACTCGAAGAAATAAAGTACCAAGTAAAACCCCTTACTTATAACAAAATAGAAAATCTATATATGCAGTTCAAAGACAAAATAGATAACTTTACTAAAAATATAAAAGGCTATTAAAGCCTTTTATATTTTAACTTCTTATTTTATTAATTAGATTACCATCAAACTCTTTATTCCTAATCATTTCTATCTCATACTTATATGGTGGATATACTTTATCTTTACTATTATCATCTTTAGTTACATAAGGAGTTTCTAATATTCTGGGTATCCCCTCTAATCTCTCATTATAAATAATATTAATTAAATTATCAAAACCAATAGTACCAAAGCCAATATTCTCATGTCTATCTTTATGACTAGCAATAACATTCTTACTATCATTAACATGGATGCAGCCTATTTTATTAATACCAATAATATTATCAAATAAATCAAGAATGCTATCAAAGTCACTCATATCATAACCAGCATCATTTAAATGACAAGTATCTATGCATACTCCTATTTTATCTTGATATTTAACTCTATCTATAATAGCTTTTAATTCTTCAAAAGACTTACCAACTTCATTACCTTTACCCGCCATTGTTTCAAGTAAAATAGTAACATCATAATCATTATCAAGAATTAAATTTAATCCATCACTAATATTAATAATAGCTTCTTCTCTAGAACAATTAACCGCCGAACCAGGATGTAAAACCATTTTCTTAATACCAAGTTCCGCACATCTTTCTACTTCTCCCTTTAAGAAAGATACTGAAAAATCAAAATTATCTATATTAGCCAAATTAACTATATATGGAGCATGTACTACAACATTATTTATATCTATATCATTATTTATCATCATATCATAAGCTTCACTAGTAAGTTCTTTTTTTATTGCACCACGATTAGTATTCTGTGGAGCCCCAGTATAAAACATAAAAGTATTCTCTCCATAACTAATAGCCTCTTTAACACTACCAAGTAACTGACTATCATTCTTATAAGAAACATGACTACCTATAATAAGTTCCATATCTATCACTTCCTCTACCTAATTATACTATATTTTATTAAAAATAAAAAGAGGATTATTCCTCTTTAATTAACATCCTGAACCAGTAGCTGTATTTTTAGTAGTGTCGCTAGCGTTATAAAATTGGCTACCATCAGTAGCAGTAAGTGTTACGCAAATCTTAGAACCATTAACCTTTACAGTACCACTTAGTCCTGTTGGATTAGTAATACCTGCAGCTTTTAATACAGCAGCATCTAAATTCTTTGCAGTAGTAGTTAATCCACCTTCACCAACAAATGTAGTATATTCATCAGCAGGTCCACCAGCTACTCCAGCACCCAATGTAGCAAGTTCATATTGTTTAGTAAACCATTCAGTAACTGTACCCGCAGCATTATTTAATTGACTAGTTTTAGCACTATTCATTGAACTAATAACTGATGGTATAGTAACTACGATAATAATAGCAAGTACTACGATAACTGCTAATAACTCTATTAAAGTAAATCCTTTCCTATTTAATTTTTTCATTATAAATCATTCTCCCTTCATCTATCTTACAAAATAATCTTATCACAAAATAAAATCTTAGTCAATTATTTTAAGATAAATATTTACATATTTATCACTATACTTTTTGCTTTTCAATAATTCTAAATTATTATATTTATCTTTTAATTTATCAAAACTATACTCTAATAATAAGATTCCATTATCTAAAAGTAAATCATACTTAGTAACTAGTTCTATTACTTCTTCCATTACTTCCATTTTATAAGGAGCATCTACTAGTACAATATTAAACTTAATATTATTATTTTTAAAATATAATAAACTATCTCTATAATCTTTACTAACTATAATACTCTTACTATTAATACCAAGATTATTAATATTCTTATTTAAATATCTCAATATATCTTTATTATTATCTACAAAATAACATCTACTAGCACCCATAGATAAAGCTTCTATACCAAGACTACCAGTACCGCAAAACAAATCTAATACGATAGAATTATCTATATAGTTTTGGATACTAGCAAACATTGATTCTTTCACTCTATTCATCGTGGGTCTAGTACCTATTATATTATAAGCCAAATAATTCTTTTCCTTATATTCAGAATATTTATATATTTTTTCTTTTAAAGATATTTTTTCATAATCATCTTTACTAGTATTATATTTATTAATTAATTCTAATAATTCACTATTATTTATAACTATTTCTTTATAATAATCTAATTTTCTAATTAAATTGCTATTTTCAAAAGAATCTATTAACTTCTTTGTTTTATCTATAATATTATTCATTATCTATATTTAAAATCCTTTTCAAGTTCTCTTTTTATATCTCTTTCTTTAATAAATTCTTTTTTATCATAATTCTTTTTACCTTTACATACTCCTATTTCTACTTTACATCTTCCTTTTACAAAATAGAATCTAAGTGATATTAGTGTATATCCTTCTATTTCTAATTCGTTTTTTAGTTTTAATATTTCTTTTTTATGAAGTAAATATATTTTATCATTTTGATGTTAGAACAGATATCATTTAGACAAAGTTTTTTACACTCTCCTCTATTTAAAAAAATGAACTATTTTTTAGTTCATTTATCTTTTCATTGGTTTTGATTCTTCTACATTTATATTTGATTGTATTTCAAATGATTGTATTAAAGCATTAAAATATTGTTCTTTAGAATAACCTTTCGGACATTCGACTTTGCCTGATATGATATCTTCATAGATTTTTCTTTTAAATTTTTCTTTTTCTTCAGGGATACTCATGTATTGCATTTTCATTTTATATAATTCTTCTAATCTAATTAATATTTTTTCTTCTTCGGAATTTAGCTCTTTATAAGATGGGATATCTTTTGTAATCATTGGAATAACTTGATCAAAAGGATTTTTTTCTAATTTTTTTTGCACTTCATCATATGATTTTTTATTCATATTTTCCCTCCTTTATTGAATTATACTATATTTTTATTAATTTGACAATTATTATAACTATTCAAAAGTTGCACTTGACTTTTTAATTAATAATTATTTTAAGATAAATATTTACATATTTATCACTATACTTCTTACTTCTAATTAATTCTAGATTACTATATTTATCTTTTAATTTATCAAAACTATATTCAAGTACTAATATTCCATTATCTAAAAGTAAATCATACTTAGTAACTAGTTCTATTACTTCTTCCATTACTTCCATTTTATAAGGAGCATCTACTAGTATAATATTAAACTTAATATTATTGTTTTTAAAATATAATAAACTATCTCTATAATCTTTACTAACTATAATACTCTTACTATTAATATCAAGATTATTAATATTCTTATTTAAATATCTTAATATATCTTTATTATTATCTACAAAATAACATCTACTGGCACCCATAGATAAAGCTTCTATACCAAGACTACCAGTACCGCAAAATAAATCTAATACTATAGAATTATCAATATAATTTTGAATACTAGCAAACATAGATTCCTTTACTCTACTCATCGTAGGTCTAGTAGTTTCTACATTATATCCAAGTAATTCTCTTCCTTTTAAATAACCACTTATTACTCTCATATATGACAACCTCTTACATTTGTATATTCTTTAAATCTTTTATTAATACCCATAATATAATAAAATAGTTCATTATAATACTTCATATATTCTCTATATTCATCATATTTATATATCTTTTCTTTTAAAGATAACTTCTCATAATTATCAGCACTATTATTATATCTTTTTATTAAATCTAATAATTCTTTATTACCAATAACTATTCTTTTATAATAATCTAATTTACTAATTAATTCACTACTCTCAAAAGAATCTATTAACTTCTTAGTTTTATCTATAACATTATCCATTATCTATATTTAAAGTCCTTTTCTAATTCTCTTTGAATATCTCTTTCTTTAATAGATTCTTTTTTATCATAATTCTTTTTACCCTTACATACTCCTATTTCTACCTTACATCTACCTTTTACAAAGTAAAATCTAAGAGGTATTAAAGTATAACCCTCTATTTCTAGTTTATTTTTTAACTTTAATATTTCTCTTTTATGAAGTAATAACTTTCTAGTTCTATCTTCTTCATGATTAAATCTATTACCTTCTTCATAAATAGAAATATGTGTATTAAGTAAATATATTTCATCATTTCTAATAATCGCATAACTATCTTTAATATTAACCTTACCTTGTCTTACAGACTTAATCTCAGTACCAGTAAGTACTATACCCGCTTCATAAGTATCCTCAATTACATAGTCATATCTTGCTTTTCTATTTAATATCTCCATATATATTCCTCATTTCATATAAATTATATAATGAAATAATAAAATAGTCAAATTAAAGAAAAAAGATAACATTACATTATCTTCTTAATACCAATTTACTAATATCTTCTGAAGTATCAATCAAATCATCAATACTTATATCAATACTTCTAAGTAGTTCAAATCCATCTACTTTAGAATAATTATTCTTTAGTATCTCTATAATACTATTTAAATCTTTATCACGATATTTAATATATATAGTAGCAGCTATTAGCTGACCGTATAATGCCTCTATCATATTAATATGATGTTCTTTATAATTATATCCTTTTCTTATAGTTCTATTTATACTATTAATACAAGCAGTATTAAATATCCTAATCATTTCTATATAACTATATTCATTACCATATTTAGATAAATAATAATCTAAAAATATTATTTCATATAAAGAAGCTATTGCTTCATTTAAGATATAATCTCTACTAGTATATATATTACTTTGCATAAAAGTAGAAGCATGACCATACTCATGAACTGTACTAGCTATATTAAAAGTATTTAATCTTTTATAATACTCAATATTAATATAATATTTTTTTAATGATTCTAAATAATATATATTAGCGTTAGAAAAAGGAAAACTTTTCCTAATAGTCAGATTATTTTCTTCTATATCTTTATTAAATAATTCTAAATCACTAGGAAAATTTTCTTTAAAGAAAGTTCTTAACATACTCACATACTCTTCATAACTATATATATCATTTGGAACTCTACTTGTATCTAAAGGATAATACTTATTTATTTCTTCCCATAAGTTAAAACATATTTTTCTAGTCAAATTATCTAGTTCTAAATATCTTTTTTTTCTTGCTGATTCTCTTTTTCTTGTGTAAATACTATAATTACTTGGTTTATAGCTAAATAATTTACTACCTTTAACTAATTTTGGTTCAATATTATAAATAAATAGCATCTGACTATATATATTTATCTTTTTTTCTTCACTAGAACTATTTAAATATAAATCTAATAGTGTATTATAATCTCTTAAGACATTATCTATATTATATGTATTCATTCTTTTCCCTCTGGTTATATATTATATATAATAATTAAATATTTGTCAAAGTTATAATTATACTCCAAAATCTCCTCGTAATTTTTTAGATATATATTTTCTAAGAAAATCAAATGGTATTATACTTAATGATAGTACAAGTATAAATATTAATTCTTTTATATATAAAGGTTTAGTTTGAAATAAAGTTATACCTGAATAAATAATAATTATTTGAACTATAATAATAAATATTATGATAAGTATAAATACTTTATTTTCTTTTAGATGAGCCAGTATATTTAATCTATGTGTTCTAGCATTAAAAGAATTAAATACCGCGATAAAGATAAATAAAGAGAAGAAAGCTGTCATTAAATGATCATATGATATTATGTACTGTATAAATGGTAATTTTAAGAATAGTAATGATATTATTAAAGTATACATTGAAGTAGCAATAATTTCATTAAACATATATTTATTAATTATATTTTCTTCTTTCTTTTTAGGAGGTTCTTTCATATATTCTATTCTAGGTACTTCATAAGAAAAGGCAAGACCAGCAAGTGTATCCATAACCATATTTATCCATAACATCTGAAGTACAGTAATAGGACTTGGTACCCCAATAAATGGTCCAATTAAAGCTAGCATAATAGCACTTATATTAACAGTTAACTGAAATATAATAAACTTTCTAATATTCTTAAATGTTGTTCTTCCATATAATATAGCCCTAGATATTGATAGTATGTTATCATCTATTATTACAATATCAGAAGCTTCTTTTGATACTTCAGTACCGCTACCCATAGCAAATGATACATCAGCCTTTTTTAAGGCTATAGAATCATTTACCCCATCACCAGTCATACCTGTAACTAAGCCTAATTCTTTGGATAACATAACTAGTCTTTTTTTATCTTCTGGTAAGGCTCTTGATACTACTTTAAGATTTGGTATTATTTTTTTTAGTTCATTATCTGATAACCTTTCTAAATCACTTGAAGATAACACTATATCATTATTACTAGTTATTATACCAATCTCTTTAGCAATAGAAGTAGCGGTTTCTTTAGAGTCTCCAGTTACCATAACAATATTTATACCAGCACTCTTTATCAAAGACACACCATCTTTAGCTTCAGGTCTTATATCATCCTTTAAAAATATTACTCCAAGTAAAATATTTCTTCTAATACTATCAGTAGGATATATGCTTTGTGATATTGCTAGTGCAATAGCTCTTAGCCCACTATCAGCTTTACTATTTACATAATTAAGTATCTTATCTTTATCAAGAGTTCTTCTTTTGCCATCCTTATCAATATAATGAGTACTATTTTTTATTACTATATCTGGTGCTCCCTTAATTAATTTAATTTTCTCATTATTTTTCTCTATAATAGTAACAGCAAACTTATTCTTACTATTAAATAATATTCTATCTTTTATTAACACACTATTATCTTTTTTTCTTTGAACAAATGATAATAATGCTTTATCAGTTAGATTACCTCCAACTACTTTACCTGATGATTCTTCAAGTTCACTCTCGTTATTATATAATAAACTATCTGATATCAATGTTTTAAGTTTATCTGGAGTATAATACAAATCATTGTATTCATTTAAGTTACCATCTATAATACTAGATACTTCCATCTTACCCTTAGTTAGAGTACCAGTCTTATCAGTAAATAGTATGTTCAAAGACCCAGCAGTCTCTATACCAACCATCTTTCTAACAAGGACATTATCTTTAAGCATTTTCTTTGAGTTAGTAGATAATACTAAAGTAATCATCATTGGTAATCCTTCAGGAACAGACATTACAAGAACAGAAACTGCTAGTGTAAGTGCTTCAAGAATTAAAGAGAAGAATTTATTTAAAGTTATAGTCTCTCTTATAATAGTTAAGTTAAAATTATTTATAATAAATATCTTAGAAAATAAATATGCTACCGCTATTAAAATAGCAGCTATATAACCTATTCTACTTATTACTTTAGCCAAATTAGTAAGTCTTAATTTTAATGGAGAAGCATCCTCTTCTTCAGTAAGTACTTTAGCCATCTTACCATACAAAGTATCCATCCCTATTTTAGTAACAAGTATCAAAGCTTCTCCATCATAAATAGTAGTACCCCTATATACCCTATTCTTTTCAGTAGCTAAGCTTATATTATCTATATACTCTTTATATACTTCCTTTGTTTCTCCATTAAGAGAAGATTCATCTACTGATAACTTTCCTTTTATTAATATACCGTCTGCCGGAACTTTATTACCAGGAGCTAATATAAGTATGTCATTCTTTACTATTTCATCAATAGTTATTTCTTTAGTTTTACCATCTCTTTTTACTAAAACATTTATTCTAGAGGACTCTTCTTGCATTCTTTGAAAGGCTTTATTAGAACCATATTCACTAATTGCCGATATCAATGAAGCCACTAGTACTGCTAAAACTATTCCCATTGTTTCAAAATAATCAAAATCTCTAAATAAAAATATTGTCTTTATAGCTAACGCAATAAGAAGTATTTTTATGATAGGATCTCCTAAAGTTTCTATAAATAAATTAAAAAAAGTATTTTTATTCTTTTCATTTATACTATTACTACCATATCTTTTTCTTGATTCTTTTACTTCATCATCTTTAAGTCCATTAGTATTATACATAGTTCCTCCTTACTAAATAATACTAACTAGTAATAACCTATAGAAGATGTTTTCATAGACAAAAAAAGACTTTAATTTTTTATATTCTATAATATAAATGTTTAACAATGAAGACCTTAGGATTCATTGTTCCTCTTAAGACTACAAACTTAAGAGATAAAAAAAGATAACCAATTATTATAAATATTTATAATAGTTATCCATTTTTATTTACTTTTTTTCATAGTCTTCAAGAAAACTTCTATATATTCCATCTTTTTTAGTGCCAAGTATACAATTTAAATTAACGTTATTCATACTGGTAAATATATTACGATCAATACTAGGATTTATTTTCTTTAATTCTTTTATTAACTCTTTAATTTCTTTTCTCTTACTCACACTATTACTATTATTATTTAAAGTAACGCTCTCAGTAAATCTACAAGCACAATTTATAAAGGTTAATTTGTTATAATTTTTCCAAGAAATTATTGAATCTTCCTCTACTAAATATAATGGTCTTATTAATTCCAAGCCTTCAAAATTATCACTATGTAATTTAGGCATCATTGTCTTTACCTCTGAGCCATAAAACATTGATAATAATGTTGTTTCTATTACATCATTAAAATGATGCCCTAAAGCTATTTTGTTACATCCTAGTTCTTTTGCCTTATTATATAAATATCCCCTTCTCATTTTAGCACACATATAGCATGGACTATCAAAGCTTATTTTATCTACAACTTCAAAAATATCACTTTTAAATACTTTTATTGGAATATTTAATACTTTAGCATTCTCTAAGATATTATTACTATGCTTTTCATTGTACCCTGGATTCATTACAACATATTCAGCAGTAAATGGTACTTTACCATGCCTTTCTAGTTCTTGGATACATTTAGCCAGTAAAAAAGAATCCTTTCCTCCTGATATGCATACCATAACCTTATCATTCTCTTTAATAAGTTCATAGTCTTTAATTGCTTTGATAAACTTACTCCATATTTCTTTGCGATATTTCTTTATTATACTTCTTTCTATTTCTTTATATCTTTCCATCTTTATACTCCCTCAAAAACAAACTACATTAATTATATCATATTTTTTTATATAATAAATACTAATTATAATTAAAAGCAGTATATACTGCTTTGGGTTTTATTATTCCTTTTATAAAATCTTTATTTCTAGCTAATATCTCTCTAATTTCTCTATACCATTGACCATAATAATATCTTAAATCTGCCTCTACTCCATAAGACTCTAAATCTAAATTATCAGATAAAAATAATGCTCTATATAAATGATATCTTTGTGATACTATAACTACCTTATTAGATTTATATACATTTTTTACTCTATATATGCTATCATAAGTAGATATACCATAATTATCAGTAATAATATCTTCTTCAGGAATACCATGTTCTAGCAAATAATTCTTCATAACAGTAACTTCATCATAGTCATCATTCATATGATCACCCGTTATAAGTATTTTGTTAGATATATCATTATTATATAATGATATTCCAGTCTTAAGTCTATCCTCAAGCATAGGACTAGGTTTGCCTCTTCGAATACCCGCCCCTAGAATAACTATATAATCAATATCAGTAAGTAATTCGCTATTACCACTTACAATCCTATTTTTAGTAGATAATATAACATAAAAATTAATTATTACTGGTACTAATATAATTACTATTAAAACTATTAATATATATTTAAATATCTTCTTCATCTTAACACCTAACATAATTTTACCATATTATCATAATATTTAAAATATAAAATAGTGATAAATTTAATTATCACCATTCCAATTATAATTCTATTACTCTTACATCTTCTTTATATTTTTTAATTGAAGTAACTATTTTATTCTTATATTGAATAGGAAACATAAGTTTCATTTTAGAAGTATTAAAATTTATATTTATAGAATATTTTCCTATTATTATACTTGATATTTGATCCATTTCCAATTCTATTTTACATTTATTAAATTCATCAGTAATAGTGTTTTCATTTATAATTAATGTACCACCAACATTACCATCTTTAAAGACTTTATAATTCTTTATAAATAAGATCATATAAGATAAATAAGATACTAAAAAGTATATTGATATATATTTTAAAATATTAGTAAAAATAGTAGGTTCTATTCTGTCAACTACAAAAATATAAAATGCAAATACAAATATATATAATATACATTTAAATATTTGATTAACTATAATTATATTACCAGCCTTTTCTATCTTCTTAAGTCTTTGGCTTATTACAGTTAATTCATTATAATATTTAAATGTTTCCCTTGATGCTTCATATTTTATTTTCATTATTATCTCCCCCTTTCATTAAATTAATGATACATCAAATTATATTTAATATGGTCGCCAGTGCAACGACAAATCATATATATTATATTATTTTTTATTGATAGAGTTATAGTTATTTTACTTATCTTTTCTTTTTATTCCTTTTAATAGAGTTCCAGTAATACCATTTTCTATAACACCTTTTACTGTACCTCTAGTATCAAATCCAAGTACATCATCTACTTTATCAAAAGCATTTTTAACCTTTTTTACGCCACGATCAGACATAGTTGTACCTGTTACAGCATCAGTAACTTTAGTAACAAATTTTACTGCTTCAATAGCATTATCAAACTTAATAGTAAAGTTATTTTTAATAGTTTGTATGTATACTTCACTATTCTTTTGATGAACTTGTACCTTATTATTATATAACTTAATATCACTAATATTTACTATATTAATTACTTTTTTATTTTCTTCTTTCTTTAAAAGACTTACTTTTTTAATTTCTACCTTTTCAATTATTATCTTTTTTGAAGTAAGTGTTAATAATAATTTATCTTCTACATCATTATAATATACTTCTGTAGTTAATAATATTACTTCATCTTCCGCTAGTTCATAATTTTCCATATTCATTCCTCCACATATATTATATCACATAAATACTTCATAACATAGACCTTAGGCTATGTTATGCCTCTTAAGACTACAGGCTTAAGAGGACATATACAAAAAGCAATAAATTTATAAAATATTATCACCTAAAATTTATTCTTAAAATCATTCATAAATTTCTTATATTTATTAAATTCATTATCCTTATTATTTATTTGAAGAACATATAATATTTTTCCATATAGTATATTTATATATTTTTCTTTTTCTATATCTATATTTCTTTTCTTTAAGTGAGATTCCAAACCAAATTTTCTTATATAATATATTTCCTGTCTTATTTCTTTACGATATTTTGCACTAACCTGTACTTTTTCATTAACTACTATTCCAGTTACATTTTGATTAGATGATTTATGTATTATATGTATTTTTTTATTATTTAATTCTAATCCTAACTTATATAACATTTTTCTTACTTTAACTATAACTTCTCTTGGATTAAATTCTCCTGAAAATGTCATATCATCTGAATATCTTGTATACGATATATTATTTTCTTCACACCATAACCCTAATACTTCATCAAACTCTTTCATTACTAAATTTGAAATATATGCAGATGTAGGAGCACCTTGCATTAGATAATCATCATAAGTACATAAATAAGTTAATATCATCCCTACTGATTTAGGAAAATATTCTATTGAAAAACAAGAATTGTATACATCTATAAAAGATATATTTTCAAAAAAATCTTTAATATCTAATTTTAAAATTAATTCTTTATTTAAATGTGGAATAGCATTATCTTTCAAATTAATACCCTTATGGTATGCTTTTGCATATTTAGATATTGCTTTATTATCAAGAATTTTTACTAATATTTGCCTTTGAATATGCTTTAAAAGTGAATTTGGTTCATATATCGTTCTATATTTCCCATTTTTCTTTTTTATTTTATATATTTTATAATTGTTTTCTATATTATTACTAATAGAATAAATGGTATTCAAATATTTCTTTTTATCTTTACAATTAAACAATTTGAGAGATAGTAAAAATTCATTACATTCTTCTTTACCTATGTATTTCCACATCTTTACTACCTCCCAACTATTGCAGTGCTCATGATATTGTAATATGGAGATGAACTCAAAGCGTAGCATAGCGAAGCGACTACATGAAATGTAGGTAAGTTCATTGAAGTATTACTATTAAATCATCTTAAATAAATTAGTCCCTTAACGACTCGTTAAAGTAGGAAATAATTCCAATCACCACTGCCGAGAATATTATATCACAATAATTTTATTTTTTATCAAATTCTTCTTCATATTGTTTAAAAAAATTATAGTATACTAATACATTAGATAGTTCTGTCCATTTTTTTGTTACAACAGGTGTATCATCTAAATCATAAATCTTAGCGTCCATTAGTTTTAATAAAAATGGTGAATGTGTTGATATTATAAATTGACAATTATAAAATCTAGTAGAGTCTTCAATAAACCTTTTTAACTTCAATTGATTTTCCGCAGATAAACTATTTTCTGGTTCATCTAATATATAAATACTATCTTCTTTTATCTCTCTTTCCCAAAACATAAGTGCAGATTCACCATTTGACCATTCAATTATATTATTATTACCTAATCTTTCTCTAACAAATTTAGACATTGATTTTCTTTTACTATCATAACTCATTTTTAATTCATCATAATTATCAAAAGAGTTACCATTATTATTAAATTTATAATCTAAATATTCTTTACTTAATCTTTCCTTTTGTCTATTAACATTTGCATTAATAGAACGAACATCTATTAAATAATCAAAAACATCATCACTTGTAATTAATTTTATTTCCATTGGTTGTTCAAAAGACATTTCATAATCACAATGTTCAACATATAAATCAAAATATGAACCTTTATCTATTGGCGACTTCCTTGATGCATTTAATTTTTGTGAAATCATATTTATAAGAGTTGTTTTACCAGAACCATTACCACCATAAAATATTGTTATTTTATCAAAATTTATCTCTTTAAATGATTTCGATGAAAATAAATGAAGTGGATAATAATTATTAAATATGTTTCTTCTCTCTTCATTAAATTCAATATTATGTTCTTGGATTTCATCTAATAATGTAAATTTTTTTAAATAAACCATTTTTCACACCTCCTGATAAATTAAATTTATTCTCCATATTCATTTCCTGCACATATATTATACCACATAAATACTTCATAACATAGACCTTAGGCTATGGTATGCCTCTTAAAACTACAGGCTTAAGAGGATATATACAAAAAGCGATAGGACTCTCGACCTATCTACATATAGCATTAATATTATGTATCTTTAAATTTAAATAATTAATTTTAATAACATTTAAAGTTTGAAAATAAAACTTGACAATTTTGTTACCTAAATGTTACCTAAAAAATTATCTAGTATGTCGTCTTAAAGTTTCATCACTAGTTATTAATTCTGAAATTGAATTTCTCTGTAATTCTCGTAATTTAGAATAACTCTCTAAAAATTGTTTTTGATCTATTTTTCCTGTATTTAAAGCATGTAATAAATCTTGATACTTTATTTCCATTAATTCATATAATTTTTTTAACTTTTCTAAATACAAATTATCAATATGTTTTTCAAATTCAGTTCTAATTGCTTCTCCTTCAAATAAATCAGCTATCATTTCAATAGCAATATCACGTGAAATAATATTAGCTCTATGTATCTTATCAATTTCTTGTATTTTTGAAAAAGTGCTTTCAGATATCATATCAAATGATTCAGGAATATCATATCTAACTCTAGAATTTACTCCCCTTTGAGCAACAACCTGTTTTACTAAATTTAATGTTTTTTTATCATCAATTAAAATAGAATTATTTCCAGCATTTATAGATAAATTATTATCAACTACGTTTATTTCCTTAAAATCTTTTTTATTATTTATATCAGTCATAAAAGTATTCCTCCTCCGTTATTTATTATAGCATATTTTCGCTTTTTTTAAAATAATGGAGATATAAGTTGTGAGTAAACAGTTCTTAAATCTTCTTCGGCTATTTTTAAATCTCTTAAAATAGAGTATGCAACTTCAATTTTAATATTATGAAAACAAGAATCATCAATAAGTATATTTTTTATTTTTAATTGTTTTTTATACTCAATATCATTGTCTTTATAATAATTAATTAGTTTATTGTTTATATTTCTTAACTTATTTAGCATTATGCCTGACTCCTTCCAATATTCCTGGTACTCTATTACCATCCGCAAAATATCTAAATTCGCCTATATTAAAACTTTCTTGTAATTGTTGTAATGATATTGGAACCAATCCATTTATTCCTTCTAAAATATAATATTCATTTTCATTTGGATTATCTTTAATAGATGTCTTGTTAATTGCAAATACTATTATAGGAATTGACTTTTTTTGTTCTTCTAAAAATCTTTTACCGATAATTGTAGCAAAGCAATTGTCCTTTAATTCTTTTTCATTAAATATATTTCCTCCTAGTAAGAAAACATCGTTTATAAATTCTAATCCCAGAAATTCAGATTGCTTTACTTTACTGAAAAATATTGCTATTTTATCTTCAATTTTTACTGGTCTTAAATTGTCCGTTATTTCTATATAATCATCAACTTCTTTTTCAAAATTATATGGCTTAATTTCTGCCCCGTTTGTTACCATTCCATAAACTTTATTTATAGTTTCTTTAAACTTCTTTTTTTCTTCTTCATCATTATGTAAACTTTTAATCTCTTTTAATTCATAATTATGTTTTGCTAGTGATAAATCTCCTACCATAGCATTTATTGAAATACTAAAAATTTGATTATCAACATTAACTGCAAAACCAGGATGCCATTTACCATATCTTTGCTCAAAGTATTCTCTTTCATCAACTACTTCAACAGGCGCATCTTCAAATAATTCGGTATCATACACATAAGAATTAATACCTATCATTGATAAAATTTTTCCATAAATTGCAACAAATTCCCAGCACACAACTGAGTTATTCGATTCATTAATATTTGCTAGATTATCAATTTTTGTATGATTCGTACTAGACATTTCTTTTTTAGATAAAGCTCTTGTAATATATAGTAAAAATTCATCATCATAGGATAATAATTTACATAATTTTATATAAACATATATTGCTTTTTCAAGTTGAGTTATATTCTCTGGAATACTTGAAATTATCATTTTTGCAAATTCGTTATTAATGCTTATCGAATCATATCTATATTTATTTTCTTCAGTAAATAATTGTGATAATTCTACTTTTTCCATTTATATTATTTCCTTTCATAATTCATTGTTTTATTGAATAATCATATTAATACGAATTAAATTGTTCTTTTAATTCATTTATTTTTTCTTTACCAATAATCTCATCATTATAAGTTATAAAGATATTTACATTAAATTTATTATTGTAATCAAAATCAGTATAAGCACTTTCAATTCCATCTATTTCTAGAAGTTCCTCTATCATTCCATTTAAGCAATATTCACAACATAAATCCTTTATAAGGATACAATCTTTCCTTATACCATTCTTAAAATTTTTATTAAAAGCAACAATTGACGGAATTTTTACTAAATCTAAATATAATAATATTTCCCTTTTTAAAAGTCTTAATGAAATAATATTTGAATCATATTCAACATATATTTCATTTTTATCATTATTTATCTTAATAATTTTAACACCATTTAAATCTTTTAAATAATTTTCTAAATCATTATTCAAAAAATCAGTGTATTCTATTTTTAATGTTAGTTTATCCATACCATATGTTACCCTTTTTTTATATTTGGTGTTTTATTTCCAATTTCTGTTTTTGATTTTTCATCTATACCTATACTATAACTAGCATTTTCGTAATTTGGTGTGCAACTAGATAGCATTGGATAATACCTAATTAAATTAGTTGCCGAGCCCTCTAAATTAATAGGAACAACATTACCAGAAAGCATATTATTATATTCTTCTTGTGTTAAAACTTTAAAATATCCAAATGAATATCTATTTCCCAAACTATTTGTAAAAACTATTGAATATGATGAATCAAATAATACTGCTGGGCTATTACCATATCCTTTAGGAAATATAATATTAAATGCATGATTTTCATCATTTCTTTTTCCTATAACAAATTGAGAATCTATCCCAAGAATTTTAAATATATTATGAGCTAATCCGGTATTTTCAGAACAAAAAGCATATTTATTTTTATGAAATTCCTTTATTGATAAACTTTCTCTACCGGTATTCATTGCATTAAAATACAGTAAATGTCTTTCTATTAAAGTATCTTCAATGTTATCTTTACTTTCTTTACTTGACATATAATTAAATATTTCAAACATTAATGGCGTAAAGAGAAATAATTCATTTAAATATGTTTGTTCTGTTGCTAATTCCTTTATTAATTCAAAGTAAGGCAATATATCATCATAAATTAAATTGGGACATTCTTTATTATTTAAAGAAGCAACAGGTTTAAATTTTACTTTACTTGAAATATAATCATCAAAAATTACTGTGTATCCTTGACCAACCGTTTTTTCTTGGGCGATACTTTCTAATTCTTCAATTCTAAGTTTTATGAATGACACTATTTCTTCATCAGTTCTTAATTCAAGAATCTTTTTCTTTATTTCTTCTTTTGACACAAGAAACACACCTCACTTTTAATTATCATTTAAATTAATACCATCAATACTAGTTTCATAAAGCCACTCTTTTAAATCTTTATTATCACCTGTTTCATAGTATTTAATTAATTTTTCATAAAACATTGGTTGATTTTCTTGGGCAATAGTAATAATACCACAGCCATTATCTATCATTATTTTATTAGCAAATAACATAGCAACTCTTTTATTACCATCTATAAACATTTGTCTTCGCATAATCCATAACATAATTTCTATTGCTATTTCAGTTTTAGTTTTGTCTTTTTGATTAAGTATTTCATCTAATTCTTCTTTGATTTGACTTTCTATAGGAAACATAGGTTTCCAATTAGTACCTCCAATATTAACTGGAGTAGTTCTTAACTTGCCTAAATTATTATCTAACACTAACTTATCACAAGTTAACTTATGTAAATGACATAATGCCTTAAAATCATAATCAATTCCTTCATTTTCTAAAATAAACTGCCAAGCATATTTTAAATTATTTATGGCTATTATACTATCTACAGTTAAACCATTTACAATACCACCATCATATATAGCCTGTGTTTCTGGATAAGTAACGCCTATTCCTTCTAGATTAGCACTTTTCCATATATAATCAACAATGTTTCTCTTAGCGACAAAGATATTTTGTTCTCTAGTTAAATTAAATTTATTCTCCATATTTATTTCCTCCACTTATATTATACCCCATAAATACTTCATAACATAGACCTTAGGCTATGTTATGCCTCTTAAGACTATCATATAGGCTTAAGAGGATATATACAAAAAGCGATAGGTCTCTCGACCTATCTTCAGGGGGTTTTGGTTATATCACACCTACATTTTATTTCGTAGCGTGTGGTCATATCTCTATGACATATTAATCATAATATATTTTTAAATAAATTACAATACTTTTTTAAAAATTTATTCAAAAATATTTTTCATATACCAATTAATCTAGGTCTTCAATCTTTTTTAATTCATTAAATATAGGCTCATACTCAGGATTAGATTCAAAAGTAAATAATATATTAATAAACTCTTCAGCATCCTCTTTAGCTTTTAATAACATCTTAAAATCCCTTCTAATATTAGCCATCTTAAGTACTAATTCACCACTTTGTTTAATACCAAATAAATCTCCTTCTCCTCTATTCTGAAAATCATACTCACTAATTTCAAAACCATCAGAAGTCTTTTCCAAAAGACGAAGTCTCTCTTCAGATTCTTTAGCCACTAAAACACAATAACTTTGAATATCACTTCTTCCTACTCTACCTCTTAATTGATGTAATGTAGATAAACCAAACATATTAGCATTAAATATAACTATCATTGAAGCATTAGGCACATTAACACCAACTTCAATAACTGTCGTAGATATTAATATATTAATCTTATTATTTTCAAAGTCATTCATTACTTTATTCTTTTCTTTATTATCAAGTTTACCATGAATAATACCAATCTTACTTATCTTACCAAAGGCCTTATTCATCTTCTCCTCTAAATCTTTAACAGATTCTAAGTTCTCTTCATCTCCCTCAATCATTGGAGCCACTACATATATCTGATGATTATTATCAAGTTCTCTCTTCATCATCTCTAATACTTCAGTAATATCTTTTTCTTTCTTAAAGTATGTAATAACTTCTTTTCTACCTATAGGTTTAGTTTTAATTGAAGATACATCAGTATCACCATATATAGTTAAAGCATAACTTCTAGGAATAGGAGTAGCACTCATAGATAGTACATCAGGACTAATACCCTTTCCTTTAAAAGAATTTCTCTGATTTACACCAAAACGATGTTGTTCATCAGTTACAACAAGACCTAGTTTCTTAAATTTAACCCTATCTTGAATTAAAGCTTGTGTCCCAATAATTAAATCAATTTTACCAAGCTCTAGATTATCATATATTTCTTTCTTATCTTTAGCACTAGTACTAGAAGTAAGAAATGCTATTTTAAGTTTATACTTACTAAATATCTTAAGAGCATCTTCATAGTGTTGGCCCGCTAATATCTCAGTAGGAGCCATTAAAGCAGATTGATACTTAGATAAATAATTAGCATATATCGCAATAAATGCCACTATTGTTTTACCAGAGCCAACATCTCCTTGAAGTAATCTATTCATTCTCTTCTTGGATTCTAAATCCTTAAGTATCTCTTTAATACTACTACTTTGATCTAAAGTAAGTTTATATGGTAAATTATCAATAAACTTATTAATCTTATCATAATCAAGTACTCTCTCTATCGCAGTATCATCAGATTCTATCTTTTGTTTTAAATACCTAATCTTTAACATATACATAAATAACTCTTCATATTTAATTCTTTGTCTTGCCTTCTTTAAAGTAACAATATCTTCAGGTATATGAACATTATATATAGCATCTTTCTTAGGAAGTAAATTATATTTATCCTCAAGATATGTTGGTATTAAAGAATGAACATGGTATTCCTCATTATTAAGTACATAAGATACAAACTTAGATATTTGCTTTATAGTTAAACCTTCGGTAGTATAATAAATAGGTTCTATCTTAGCTCCTGGAGGTAAAAGACCAAATCTAACATCCGAAGCCACTATAGTATTCTTAAGTTTATGATATTTACCAATTATAGTTACCTCTTTACCACACTTTAACTCTTGATGTAAATATACTTTATTATATACTGTAATGTTGATTATCATTGTCTTAGTATTAATTCTAAATATCAGTTTCTTTAAACTCTTATTAATAAATATAACTGTTGGTTGTCCCTCTACTATACCATCTATAACTATCTTGTCACCATCATTTAAAATATTCATATCAGTTCTTTTTATTACATCATACCTATATGGATAATAATATAATAAATCTTCACCATTATTAATTTTAAGTTTATTTAATAGTTCCTTAGTTTTAGGACCAACACCATCGATATTTTCTAACTCTATCATTATATCACACCCTAGTATAATTATAACAGAATAAAAAAATTTGTCTATAAAGTTAACAAGTAGTTAATACCGCAAACCACAAAAAAGACTATTAAAAATTAGTAATTAATCTCTAATAGTCTTTATTTATTATTTAGTACTTACTTTTTCTAATACAAAGCCAACTTCATAATCATTAATATTTACTTTATCTTCAATACCATCTTTATCATAAACATTAATAGTCAAAGTCTCATCTTTAATCATATCTAAGTAATCTTTAATATTCTCTTTATACTCACTAGTAGCATCTATATACATATTAATTCTATCAGTAATATCAAAGTTCATAGTCTTTCTTAATTGTTGTACCTTAGATATAGTCTCTCTAGCAAGACCTTCATTTTCTAATTCTTTAGTAATAACAGTATTTAGTATAACAAAGTTATTACCTACAACCATTGCTTTAAAGCCCTCTTTACTAGATATTCTAATATCTACCATATCCTTAGTAATATCATAAGTAGTATTATCTATAGACATCTTAATACTTTCATTGTTTTCTAATTTATTAATATCTTCATTAGATAATTCTAATAACTTATCAGAAAACTCTTTAATATTCTTACCAAATATCTTACCGACTTCCTTAAAGTTAGGTTTAACCATAAAGTTCATATAAGTAGATAAATCATCAGTATAAATAACTTCTTTAACATTAAGTTCTTCTTTAATTAGACTAGTAAGTTCCCCAATAACCTTCTCTTTCTTCTTATCAAGTAAAATCTCACTAATAGGTTGTCTTACCTTTATCTTAGATTCCTCACGAACATTTCTACCTATACTAATTAAATCTCTTACTAAGTCCATTTTTTCTTCAAGTTTTAAGTCAATTAACTCTTCATTACATACTGGGAAATCACTTAAATGAACAGAAATATTACCAGTCAAATTAGTATATATCTCTTCAGCAGTATAACTAGCTATTGGAGCAATTAACTTAGATAATCCCTCTAGCACTTCATAAGTAGTCATATATACACTCTTTTTTGAAGTAGTCATTAAATTGTCCCAGAATCTATCTCTATTTCTTCTAATATACCAATTAGATAAATCAATTGAAGTAAAGTCAGTAATTAATTTAACTACTTTATTTAAATCATATTCATCATAAGCTTCAGTTACTTCTTTAATAAGTTTATTATACTTAGATAATAACCACTTATCAATATCTTCTCTATCATTATATTCTACTCTGCAAGTATTAATATCAGTTATCTTATCTGCATTAGCGTATATTGCAAAGAAATTATAACTATTACGAAGTGGATTAAAGAACTTAGAGTGAACCTCTTTTAATCCTTCAACATCAAACTTTAAAGGAGTCCATACTGGAGAAGCATATAACATATACCATCTAACAGTATCTGCACCATATTCTTCCATAATCTTAATAGGATCAATTATATTACCAGTAGATTTACTCATCTTCTTACCGTTACTATCTAATACCATATCATTTACAACAACATTCTTAAAACTAGATACTCCAGATACTATCGTAGATATACAAATAAGTGAGTTAAACCATCCTCTTGTTTGATCGACACCTTCGGCGATAAAGTCTGCTGGAAATTGACTTTCAAATAACTCTTTATTTTCAAATGGATAATGAAATTGAGCATAAGGCATTGCTCCAGAATCAAACCAAACATCCATAACATCAGTTACTCTATTCATAATTCCATTACATTTAGGACATTTAATATGTACTTCATCTATATATGGTCTATGAAGTTCCATATTCTTAACATCTATGTCTCCTACTTTCATATCATCAAGTTCTTTTATGCTACCAATTACATGCTTTTCACCACATGAAGAACATATCCATATAGGCATAGGACATCCCCAGTATCTATTTCTAGATATACCCCAGTCTACCATATTCTCAAGCCAGTTATTAAATCTCTTTGTACCAACATAATCAGGATGCCAACTAACAGTCTTATTAGCGGCAATAATCTTATCTTTGTATTCAGTAGTTCTAATATACCAAGCTGGTTTAGAATAATATATAAGTGGACTATGACATCTCCAGCAATGAGGATAATCATGAGTAAGCTTAATTTTTTTGAATAACTTATCATTTTCTTTTAACCACTTAATAATCTCTATTTCAAGATCTTTATCAGTAACTAAAGTACCTTCCCAAGGACCAGTAGTATAGCAGCCATCTTTTCCTACAGGATTAACAAAACCAATACCATTTTCTTTGCACACTCTATTATCATCATCTCCATAAGCAGGAGCAATATGTACAATACCAGTACCATCTTCACTAGTAACATAAGAGTCTGCGACTACTTCAAAACATTTACCTTCAACTTCTGCAAATGGCATTAATCGTTCATAATTAGTACCTACTAAATCAGTCCCCTTGTATGTTTCAAGCACTTCAAAATCATCACCCAAAACCTTATTAGCAAGACTTTTAGCTACAATAAATTTATATCCCATTGAAGATACTTTTATGTACTCTAAATCTGGATTAACACAAAGAGCAACATTAGCCATAAGAGTCCAAGGAGTAGTAGTCCAAACTAAGAAGTAAGTATCACTATCCTTAATTTTAAATGGTACAATAACAGTATTAACACTATCTTCTTGATATCCCTGACCCACTTCATTCGCAGATAATTCAGTACCACATCTAGGACAATAAGGAAGTACTTTATTACCATAGTAAATAAGTCCTTTCTTATCTATTTCTTTAATTAGCCACCATTCACTTTCAATAAACTCATTACTACAAGTAACATAAGGATGCCTACTATCAATAAATTGTCCCATATTATCAGTAAGTAAATTAACTTCATCTATATTCAAAGCGGTAGCATTATTACATTCCCTGCAGAAATTCTCAATACCAAACTTTTCAATATCAGCCTTAGTCTTAAAGCCAAGTTTCTTTTCAACATTAACTTCAATAGGAAGACCATGAGTATCAAGTCCTATCTTTCTAAGTACCTTATACCCTTTCATAGTTTTATACTTACAGAAAGAATCTTTAATAGTTTTAGCCAAAACATGATGTATACCAGGTTTAGCATTAGCATATATTGGTCCATCATAAAATACCCAAGTTTCATTATCTTTTCTATTTTCAATAGTCTTTTCTAGAATATTTTCTTCTTTCCATTTAGCAAGTATTTTACCTTCTACTTCGCTTATTTTTCCTTTTTCTAATTCTTTAAATTCCATAATTCCTCCTTCTAAAGAAAAAACACCACCAGTACAAGGACGAAATACTTCGCGGTACCACCTTGTTTCACTGATAGTGCACTCATATTTTGATAACGGGTTATTCCCGGTTACTTCTAACTATTCAAAGTAACACATCAAGAGTGATCTATATATTAAGCATCTTATTAGTTTCCACCAGCCACTAACTCTCTACAAATATCTTAATATATCGTCTCTTTCTTTTGTTTTTATACATTAATTATATTCAAAATATTATCTATTGTCAATCTCTTTTCTTACTTTTTCTCTTTTTAATGTTTTAAGTAATCTCATATTGAGCATATCCCTCTTAATACCATCATTAGTACTTGAAGATATTATTTTTCCTATATTTGAAGATAAATACTCATTTAAATGTTCTTCATACAAGAGATAACAAACTAAACTTTCAAAATCATTCTTTTTAGCTTTCTTTAATTTTTCTATCTTATAGTATCTTGTAAGAGCAGAGTCTTTAATACCAGAAATATCAATGCTATCAGTACTAGGAAGTTCTAATCTAGAACTACATTCTTCAGGTAATTTATCATCATTTAGATAGTATTCTATTTTTTTAGTATTATATAATGCCTTTATGAATGTTTCTACATTTATATCATTAACCATACATTTATTAATCATATCGTCATAAGTATATTTTATTTTTTTCTTATCTTCATTGCTTAAGAAATCATAAACGCATATATTTTGAATAAAATTTTCATAATCATCATTACCAATTAATAGAAATAGCATTTCTAAATAATACTGCATCTTAATTTTTTTTATCACTTTCTCTTCATTAGTACAAAGAGAATCTTCAAAATCATTTTCAAGTAAAACCAAATCACTTAAAGACATATTTATAACTGACATTAATTCAGTTAATGCAGTTTTTTCGGCGATTTCAATAGGTATTAGGAAATAGTTATATTTGTCTATTGTATCTTCTATATTATTTCTTTTACTATCCCATGTTGGATCTAAAACATATACTCCATCAATATTATATTTTTTATCTATTAAATGAATTATACTTCTGCAGTGTTTTTCTTTTTTAGTTTTACATATTATAGTTCTAGCATTAATGTTTAAATTTTTTAACATAGCATTAACAATAGCAATGTATCCAACGCAAACAATATAATCAGAATTTAATACATTGTCTAAAGACCTAGAAATTAAATAATTTTCATTTTTTTCTTCTTTATGATAAAAGTTATTTTTTACTATGTCATATACCATTATTACTTTTTCTAATGATGATAAATTATATTTCTTGATTTTCTTAGTAATATAGTTTATTTGGCAAGAAGTATCATACAAAGTATTAATATCAATATCTCCGCCATATTCTTGATAATGAATAAAAATGTTTTTACTATCTATTTTACTCAAATCATATCCTTCAAGTATTTTCTGATATTCCTCAAGAGAAATTAATGTACCATCTATTACAACCGGAACATTTATCTTCTCACACAATGATAAAACTTCAAGTAAATTATCTTTATTACAACTAAAATGTATTTCTTTGCAGGCATCAATATTTTTTATTAAATTATATGTTCTTTTTCCATAATTAATAGCCTGCATTGCCAAAGAAAAGAATATAACATCATTTTTATTTAATATTTCGATAATCTTATTATAATCATAATTATTAACTACTGCTTCATACATATCATTTAATAAGCTATCATTATCACTAAACAAAAATAAAGTCATACTATCAATTACTATTTTCTTTATTCCATCTTCAACAAACAAATCACTAAACCTACTTAAATAAATTTCCGTAGTATCATGAAATCTTTTAGCTCTACATTTTTCCTTACTTTCATATAGTTTAAAAATCATCATATCCCCCATTAACTGCCATTATAATAGCAGAAAAACTATAAAAAGTCAAATAAAATAGATGAAACTGCTAAGTTTCATCTATTTCCTTATATAATTATTATCTAGTTCTTACTCTTTTTATTGAATCAATATTATAGTAACCTTCATAATCACCAGTATTAACTAGATCACTACGAACTACTAAAACAGCTGTTTGTTTAGCACCTTTACTTATTAATTCATTTACTTTTTCACTAGCATTCATATCATCTCTATAGATAGTATAAAGATTTCCATCTAATTCATAAGTAACTCCCATTACTTCTCTATCATAAGATCCATTATAGTATGGTGTACATTTATTAGTACTATCTGTAGCATCATAAGAGTTAGTATAAATATATGAATTATCTTTAATATTAACACTCTCTCCTAGATTATATTCTTTATTTTCAGTAACTACTTCAGTTGGTTCTTCAATAACTGGTTCATCAATAATAATATCATCTTTTTTAGTAGAAGGTTCAATTGTCTCTACTACAGAAGTAGGTTTTACTATATCATCAGGTTTATGTTTTTTACTTTGACTCTTAGGTAAGAAACTACATACAACAGCAGCGGCAGCAACTATCCAGGCACAGATAGCAGTTTTAACTTTATTCTTTCTAAGTATCTCACTAACTTCTTTAGTCTCATTTTTAACTTTATTAAAACCATTTTTAAATTTATTACCAACCCATTTAGCACCTTTACATATACCACCAATTATAGCAGTACCTGCAAGGAAACCAAGAATCTTTTTACCAAAGCCTGTCTTTTCCTTTTTATTATCTTTATTATCAATAACCATTAATTCTTTACATTCATTATTAGATTTAACACTAGTAGTATCATTAGATTTAACACTAGTAATATCATTAGATTTAACACTAGTAATATCATTAGATTTAACACTAGTACTTTCCACTACAGGAATATCCTTTTTAGCGGTATAACCCGTAGTAAACTGCATATAACCAGTTTCATATGGATTATCATCTTCAGTTAAATACTCATAAGAATCTTCTTTTTTATCATTAGATATTTCAGTAAGTTTTACTTCAATACTTTCAAGTTCTCTTTTTTTCATTTCAAGTAATTTTAAGTATTTATATAATGTCTTATAATCACCTAATTTACTATAAGGTATATAAGCAGAATTACTATCATATCCTTGTATTTTAATTATCTTAGCATTCTTATATTCATCTTTCTTATATAAGTTTGTCATTTCATATAAATACTTTTTAATATATTTAATCCTATTATTAATTTCTTCTAAATCCATTTCATTAATATTCTTACTAGAAGTTTTTTTCTCATCTTCAACTACTTCAGCCTTTATAGTAGGTCTCTCCATTACTGGCTCTTCTGAAATAGTTACATATTTAGAAAGATTTTTTTCTCTTTCGCATAAGTCTTTAAATATACCTAGCTTATCTTTTGGCACTCCTACTTTTTTACCATTATAGTATTCATATGCTTTACTTGAACTAGTATCACTTAATAACTTGTTAATTTTAAATCTAACTACTTTTAATTTATCTTCCTTAGATAATTTTCTATAATCCATAGAATTTATATTAATTTTTTCCATATTCATAATTCAAATCCCCCTTTGAATGACACATATTTTAGCACATTTGTTTGCCTTTGTCAAGTATTACTACTTTTTACACAAACTATATAGTATTTTTACTTCTTTTATAGTAAGTGGTCTATACTCTCCTGGCATAAGACCTTTTAAATTTAAATTAGCATATCTTTCTCTTCTTAGTTTAATAACTTTATTGCCAACTGACTCAAGCATCTTCTTAATTTGATGGTTTTTACCTTCATGAATAGTTATTTCCACTACTGAAGTATTCTTCTTTTTATCATAACTTTTTAGTCTTACTCTTGCTTTCTTAGTCTTAACCTCATCAATAATAACACCATTTCTTAATTTCTGAAGACTAGGTATAGTAACTATTCCTTCTACCTTAGCAATATAAGTTTTATCTACTAAAGAGTCTGGTCTCATAAGTAAATTAGCAAGTTCTCCATCATTTGTAAGTATAAGTATACCTGTAGTATCATAGTCTAATCTACCTACTGGATATATTCTAGTAGTAGTATCAATTAAATCTACTACTGTTGTTCTACCCTTTTCATCACTAGTAGTAGTAACAACTCCTTTAGGTTTATTAAGTAAATAATATTCATAATTTTTATTAGTATCTAAAATATTTCCTTCTACTACAATAATATCCCCTGGTTTAACCGTAGTACCAAGTTTAGTAACTACTTCACCATTTACTTCAACTAAACCCTTAGTAATAAGTTCTTCGGCTTTTCTTCTTGAGCAATAACCAAGACCTGCTATTTTCTTTTGTAATCTTTCCATTTTATCACCACATTTCTCTCACAAAATACTTATACATTATCTCATAAATATATTTATTTTGCAACTTTTTTATTTTTTTCCATAAAATATATTGAATAAATATATTTATTTTGCTATAATTAGTATGTTCTATGGACCCATAGCCAAGCTGGTTAAGGCAAGGGACTGCAACTCCCTGATCGTTGGTTCGAATCTGACTGGGTCCTCCATAAATAAAAATTAAACTAACCTTTTTTGGTTAGTTTTTTTATATTATTAGCACACCTAGCCTTAACAAGTTAAGTCTTGCTGTGTTGTTTTAAGCAATAGTCTTAAAACAAAGTCTATCATATATAAGCCAGTACTAAATACTTAACTAATATCAAATACTATTATTATTTTCTTTATACCTTTTTATTATCTTTTTATTATTAAAAACACAATAAAAATCTGATTATCCGCTAAAACACAGTATCTATCAGCATTTTCAAGGAAACAAACACATCAATTTACTACTTATTTACTACT
>JABLTO010129799.1_pt1 | contig 82788 bp, 96 predicted proteins | sample 7160091 | NCBI WGS metagenome assembly JABLTO01 (sample SAMN14651225, study PRJNA627086) | human gut metagenome | isolation source: feces | host: Homo sapiens | reverse complement strand
TACATAGCTGAATATGACGGAACATATGCCCATGGAAAAACAGCAAAGGATGCCATTCGAGACTTAGAATTTAAGCTCTGTAAAAACAGAGGTATAGAACAATACGAGGGCTTAACCTTAAACGATAAGGTACACGGTTACACATTTTACAGGACAATGACAGGAGCTTGTGATATGGGAGTTAGAGATTACTGCGATAGGACAAGCACTGATATAGACGGTGAATATACAATTCAGGAAGTTATTGATAAGACTATTGGAGAGTATGGACATGATACGTTGTTGAGTAATTTGGCAAAATTAGGAGTAGTCTAAGGAGGAATTATGAGATTAACAAAAGATGAAGCAATAGCAAACTACCGCAAGATGTGGAATTGGATTGCAGATGAAACGCTGAAACAAGAACGCAAGGTTGAGGAATTGGAATATTTTGATGCACATGGGATAGAAAACACACCTTACAATCATTGTTACTGCTGTGAATATGACCACAATCAGAGCGATACAGACTGTTCAAATTGCCCCATAAACTGGGGTGGAGAATATGGTGGATGTGAGGATAGAGACGAATCGTGTGACGGGAGAGGTTTTTATGTTCTATGGGAGGATGAAACAAATTATGTCATAGCCGCCGGGATTGCAAGATTGATAGCAGAATTGCCGGAGAGGGAAGATAAAAGCAGTGCAATAAATAATGATGAAAAAATGATACTCAAGGTTAAATATTTTGACAAAGACATTGATGTAATTAAGAAGATAGATAAGGGAGATTGGATTGATTTACGAGCCGCAGAAAAGGTGAAAATGAAAAAAGGCGAGTTTAAACTTATCCCACTTGGGGTAGGTATGATATTGCCCAAGGGTTATGAAGCTCATGTTGTCCCACGCAGCAGTACTTATAAGAATTTTGGAATAATACAAACAAACCATTTCGGAATTATAGATGAGTCGTATTGCGGTAATGACGACCAATGGATGTTTCCCGCATACGCACTCAAAGACACAGTGATTAATAAGAATGAGCGTATCTGTCAATTTAGGATTATTAAAAAACAGCCTGAGATTGAGTTTGTGACCGTTGATACATTAAATACCGTTAGCCGTGGTGGCATCGGCAGCACAGGAACTAAATAAATCAAGATATTAGAATATTTAACATTCAATATAGAGGTGATAAATTGAATACAAAAGAGATTCCCTTGCATGAAAAATTTTTGCTCTCAATAAGGGAAGCAGCTCAGTACTTTAATATAGGAGAAAATAAATTACGTAAAATTGCAAGTGAATACTACGATTCGGAATACAAAATAGTTATTCAAAATGGAAATAGGGTGTTGTTCAATCGTAAAAATTTTGAAAATTTTTTAAATAATTTGACATCGATTTAAAAAAAACAGTAGCATTCGAGCCATAGCTGTGATATAATACGTGTGTCAACGTGTAATTATAACGGCTGTGGCTCTTTTACGGTAAGGAGTCAGAGAAATGAGTGAAAAAAGAAGAGATAAGAAAGGAAGAATTTTAAGAAACGGAGAACACCAGAGAGGAGATGGCAGATATCAATATAGCTACATTGGTTTAGACGGGAAACAAAAATGTGTATACAGTTGGAAATTGGAGCCGACAGATGCTTTCCCGAAAGGCAAACGAAACTGCAAATCACTTCGAGAAAAGGAAAAAGAAATACAAAAAGATATAGATAATGGTATTATCCCAGACGGAGGGAAATTAACAGTCATTGATTTGGTTGAAAAATATATTAACCAGAAGAATGGAGTAAGACCTACCACGAAGCACGGGTATAATACAGTTATCAACACTTTAAAAAAGAATCAATTCGGCATGAAAAGAATTGATAAAATCAGTTTATCAGATGCCAAAATGTGGATAATTAAACTTCAAAGAACATATGGAAAGAGCTACGGATCAATACGTTTACTTGTATCAACGCTAAAACCAGCTTTTCAAATGGCTGTTGATGATAACTACATAAGAAAAAATCCCTTTTCTTTTCAAATTTCAACTGTGATAACCAATGATAGTTCTGCGCGTGAAGCTATAACATATAGTCAAAAAAGTAAATTCTTAGAGTTTATAAAAAATGACAAGTGTTATTGCAAATATTATGACGCAATATATATATTGTTCCACACAGGATTGAGAATTTCTGAATTTGCTGGATTGACATTGAATGATATTAATTTACAAGAAAAGACAATTAATGTTGACCACCAGTTACAATGCACAAGTCATATGGAATATGTCATTCTACCACCAAAATCAAAATCCGGAATAAGGACTATCCCCATAACAGATGATGTATGCAAATGTTTTGAGAATATTATTGCTAATCGAAAAATACCAAAAAAAGAACCAATGATTGACGGCTATACAGATTTTTTGATTCTAAATTGGAGCGGTATGCCTAGAGTCTCTAAGAATTGGGATTATTGCTTTAAACGCATAGTGAAAAAATATAACAAAATTCACGAGGAACAAATGCCAAGGATTACTCCTCACGTGTGCAGACACACTTATTGCAGCCACTTGGCAAGCAGCGGTATAAATCCTAAAACATTACAATATCTGATGGGGCATAGTAATATAAGTATTACGCTTGATATTTATGCACACATTGATTTTAATAGCGTGTGTAAAGAACTGAATGATTTAGAGCACAAGTTAAAACATAATGTTCTGACATAATTTCTGTGATTTCGAAATCATTTAGAATTTACAAAGTATTTTACAAAAGATGACCATCAAGATATAAGAAAACTTAATGAAATATGTGGGGTTTTGAAAATTATGATATAAATTCAAAATGTTTGTAAGGCACGTAAAATCGTTGTTTTGCAAAGATATAATATGATTTGTTAATATGTAACATCAAATTTAAGAAATTGTTAATAAATTTTAATTTACAACTTATCTGTTTCTGTGATAAAATAGAACTGTTCAGGAGGTGCGTTATGAGTAACATCAGTGATAATTTTACATTAACCCTCGGCCGTCAATTCGGTTCCGGCGGAAGGAAAATTGCCAGGAAGGTGGCGGACATGCTCGGAATTGAATTTTATGACAAAAACCTTATCGCGATTGCAGCAAAGGAGAGCGGCCTGTCCGAAAACCTGTTTGACGGTATTGACGAAAAGCCTACAAACAGTTTGTTGTATTCTCTTGTTATGGGGCTTCAGTCGGATAGGAGCAGTTCATTTTATAGGTACGGCGACATTCTTAATTCGGACACTATTTTCAGGATACAGTCTCAGGTTATTGAGGACTTAGTCAGTGACAAGTCCTGTGTTGTTGTGGGCAGATGCTCTGACTATGTTCTGAGAAACAAAAAGAACGTACTGAATATATTCATTCATGCAGACGAGGAGTTTAAGCTTGAACGCGTTATGCGGATTTACAAGCAGAGCGAAAAGGAAGCCCTCGAGACCATGAAAAAGACAGATAAGAAGAGGAGTAACTACTACAACTTCTATACAAACCAGGAATGGGGAAACGCTTTAAATTATCATCTGTCTCTTAACAGTGCGGCGCTGGGGATTGACGACAGCGCAAAGCTTATATGCGATTTTGTTAAAATGAAGTTTTCCGATAAGTAAACAACGGCGGCTTAATTGCCGCCGTTGTTTACTTTGTACTCCATAATATAATCATCCATAACGTAGCCGCCGCCAATATCAGTAATTGCGGTGTCGGCTTGTTTAAAGCCAAAGGCGGTGTATGTGAGTATTGCCTTTTTGTTGTTCTTGTTCACCGTTAAATAAAAGGTACTGTACCTATCTGAGTAATTTTCAAGTACTGTTTTAAACAGGCTGCTTGCAATTCCCTGCCTTTGATATTCGGGAAGCACATATATTTTGCTTACAAACAGCTTTTCCTGTTCGGGTTTAATTCCGCAGTATGCGATAATCTTTTGGTTTTTAACCGCAATATAATAGACATATCCGTTTTGTGATATATCGTGTCTGATTACGTCAGCACTCTGGTATCTGTCTATCATATACTCCACTTGTCCGTCGGGAAGCAGCTCATCATATGTGTCGTGCCAAGTTATCTCAGCACAGCGGGCAATTCCCTGTACGTCCGCATCGTTTTTTGCTGTTGTAATAACATAATCCTGCATAGTCATTCCTCCAAAATTAAATTTCAACCCGCCAGTTAAGGGCTTTACCCAAGGTTACTTCGTCTGCAAACTCCAGCTCTCCGCCTACAGGCACGCCGTGAGCAATCTTTGTCACCTTAACTCCAAAGGGTTTAAGCAGCTTTGAAATATACATTGCGGTGGCCTCTCCCTCAAGGTTTGGATTGGTTGCCATTATAACCTCTTTTATATCATCCTTTGCGACTCTTTCCAGCAACTCCTTTATCCGTATATCGTCGGGGGACACATTGTCCATAGGCGAAATAGCACCGTGGAGCACATGATAAACTCCTTTATATTCGTTTGTCCGTTCCATCTGCATTACATCTCTGGGGCTCTCCATAACACAGATTATACTGTGGTCACGAGTAGGAGAGGCGCATATGTCGCAAAGGTCACCTGCCGCTAGATTTTGGCAAACACTGCAATATTTTATATTCTTTTTGGCGTTTATAATCGAATTTGCCAATTTTTCAGCCTTTTCATACGGCAAGTTTATTACGTGAAATGCAAGCCGCTGCGCTGTTTTACTGCCTATGCCCGGCAGCTTGTGAAATTCTTCGATAAGCTCCCTTAACGGAGCCGCATATTGTTCCATTATATTTATTCCTTTCTGTCACTCAAACTAAAATATAGTAAGTTTATCTTTAAGCCCCGAAAAACGCCGCTGTACATTATTATTGCTGATGTATGATGCCATAGCGTTTTCCTGCCCAACCAGAACAACAAGCGATTTTGCCCTGGTGATTGCCGTATAGAACAGGTTCCTTGTCATAAGCAATCTATGAGCGGGAAACATGGGCATAACCACAACGTCAAACTCGCTGCCCTGGCTTTTGTGAACAGTAATAGCGTACGCCGGTTCAATCTCATCAAGAAGCAGAAAATCGTACACAACAAACTTATCATCATATTGAACGGTCAGCTTTTGGTCTCGCTTGTTTATATCCACAATAAAACCCACATCGCCGTTAAATACACCAACGCCCTTTTCGTTCCCTCGCTGCCATTCAAGCTGATAGTTGTTCTTAATTTGCATGACTTTATCGCCCAGTCGAAAAACGCAGCGGCGAGTTGTATGCTCGGGTTTGTCAGGCGAAGGAGGGTTGAGGCAGTTTTGCAATATAACATTCAGACTGTTTACGCCAAACAGTGATTTTCTGGTAGGGGTCAGCACTTGTATTTGGGATATACTGTTGAACCCGTAATATTCAGGCAGCCTGCGAACGCACAAATCCGCAATAGTGTTAGGCAGCTGCTCCGGGTCATCACGATGGATAAAGAAGAAATCGTTATCGGCGTCGTTGAGCAGCGGCTCCTGACCGTTATTAATTCTGTGGGCGTTGACAACAATCATGCTTTCTTCAGCCTGCCTGAATATTTCCGTAAGTTTAATGCACTGTATGCTGTCGCTGTCTATTATATCCTTTAGGACGTTGCCCGCCCCCACGGAGGGAAGCTGGTCACTGTCCCCAACCATTATCAGCCTTGTGCCGGAGGAAAGAGCCTCCAGCAGGCTTTTCATCAACAGAATATCCACCATGGACATTTCGTCAACAATCAGCACATCGCAATCAAGAGGATTTTCGGCATTTCTGGCAAAGCAGTTGCCGACCTCGTCAATCCCCGGGGTTATCTCCAAAAGCCTGTGAATTGTTTTGGCTTCACATTTACACACCTCGGTCATTCTCTTCGCCGCCCGCCCTGTGGGGGCTGCAAGCATAACCTTGTTGCGCTCGATTTCCATTGCGTTTATAATTGTGTTAATTATTGTAGTTTTACCTGTTCCGGGGCCTCCCGTTATAACAAGCACGGCGCTCTCAAACACAGCGCGAACCGCGTCCCGCTGATTTTCGGTAAGTTCTATATTATCTCTCATTTGCGCCTTGTCAATGAGCCTGTCAATCTTTTCAATATCGGTATCGAAAACAATTCCTGACATATGTATCAGCCTGTGAGCAACAAAACGCTCTGCATCATAAAACATCTTTAGGTATATAGCGTCAAAATCACCATGGTTTTCGGAAATTAGCTCGCCGTTTAATATAAGCTCGGAAAGAGCGTCCTCAACAGGTCCCTGCTCAACGTTAAGAGCTTCAACAGCCTGTGCGATAACAGCGTACCGCGGGAGGAAGGTGTGTCCGTTAAGAAAGGAAATATGCTTCATAAGCGCCTTTATTCCCGAGGACAGCCTAACAAAGGATTTCTTCTCAAACCCCAGAGACATGGCGATTTCATCGGCTTTGTCAAAGGTAATCCCGTCAATCTGATCCGTGAGAACATAGGGATTATTTTGTATAATAGGTATAGCTCCGGTTCCGAAAACCTTATAAACCTTGACAGCAGAAGAGGGGGAGAGCCCGAATTGCTGCAGATACATAACAATCTGTCTTACGCCGATTTGCTCCACGAACGCCTTGTAAATTGCATCGACCTTTTGCCGGGTCAGACCCTTGATTTCAAGGAGCTTTTCGTGATTATTTTCGATTACGTCAAGAGCGCCGTCTCCGAATTTCTCAACGATTTTCTTCGCCGTTGCTTTGCCCACATAGGGAATAATCCCGGAGGCTAAGTATTTTTCGATTTCAGCCTCGGTGGTAGGCATAACACGCTCGATATATTCAACCTTAAATTGGTCGCCGTATTCAACATGGGTTGTCCATGAGCCTGAGGCAATTATGTTTTCGCCCTCGGCAATGTTGGGCATTATTCCGATCATGGTTACAAGCTCGCCTATGCAGGAAACATCACAAACCGCATAGCCGTTGGCTGAATTATAAAATATTACGGTTTCAACAGTTCCTTCAAGCTTTATCATTGCCCGGACACCCCCTTAAATAACCTATACTAATTATATCCTAACAGCTTTTTTATATCAACACAATAAATTAAATTATTCTAAATTGTAATAGAATTTTAATAAAAAATTACTGGAAATAAAACAGAATAGAGGCTATAATATAGATATAGATTATTGCACAAAATAAAAGTTTTGTGCAATGTAGAGGAAGATAATCGGAGTGATATTATGGATAACATCAAGAACGCACCTGAACCGCTGCATTCGTATCTTATATACCTTGAAAGCATTTTAGGAAGGTCGCCCAAAACAGTTGATGAATATTTTTACAGCATCAGAACTTTCTATAGGTTTTTAAATATTCATTTCGGACTGACTGAAAATGTTGAATTTGAACAAATTGAGATTGATAACGTTGACATTGAGCTACTTAAAAAGGTTGACTTAAATCTTCTTTATGAATACGCCAACTTTTTAAATCGTCAGCTTGGCAACAAGGCTCGGTCACGGGCAAGAAAGTTTTCGGCTTTGAAATCATATTTTAAATATCTGCACAACAAGGTTAAGCTCCTTGATGAAAACCCTGCCGCCGAGCTTGATTCAATTAAAATTGAAAGTCAGCTGCCAAAGTATTTTACTTTGGAGGACAGTTTGGGCTTACTTGGAGCAGTTGATGAACGAAATTACGAACGTGATTACTGTATATTAACACTCTTTCTAAACTGCGGTATGCGTTTAGCTGAATTGGTTAATATAAATATCACTGATATTCAAGGTGATAAGCTGGTTGTTGTAGGTAAAGGCAACAAGGAGAGAACCGTGTACCTAAATCAGGCATGTCTTGACGCCTTAAATTCCTATATGGAGGTCAGAAATAAGATAAGCCCGGAATACCGTGACAGGAACGCACTGTTCTTGTCCGAGAGAAATAAACGCATAAGCCGCCGCACAGTTCAGTACACTGTCGAAAAGTACGTGAAAAAGCTGGGGCTTGACCCTCACAAATATACAACTCACAAGCTGCGCCACACTGCCGCGACGCTTATGCACCAATCAGGGGTAGACATCAGAGTTTTACAAGAAATTTTAGGCCATAAGCAGCTCAGCACTACAGAAATTTACACCCATATTAACAATGCCGAAATGCGTGACGCAATTTCAAAAAATCCTCTCGCAAATGTGAAGCCTGATAAAAATAATTAAGCAAACAGAACGCTTATCTCGTTCTGTTTGCTTTTAGCTTTGAAGATCTTCCCACTCGGCATAGTACTGCTCCAGATTATTATTCTGATTTTGAAGCTCCGTGGTCTTTTCTGTCATGAGTACATAGTCGGAAAAGACTTCGCTTTTGGTCATTTCTTCTTCCAACTGGGAAATCCTTTCCTCCGCTTCTTCAATCAGCTTTTCGAGCTGAGAGATCCTTTGCTTTCGCTGTGCCTCTGCTCTGCGCTGCTCCTTTGAACGGTAGTTTCCGCCGTGGCTGTTGGTTTTTGCGGTTTGCACCACAGCAGGCTCCTCGGCGCTCTTTTTCTGTTTCAGCCATTCCTTGCGCTGCTTATAGTATTCATAGTTGCCGTCAAACACCATAAACCCGTCCTTGGTCATCTCAACTATTTTAGTAGGGACTTTATTAAGCAGGTATCTGTCATGGGATACAAATATCAAGGTCCCGTCATAGTCGCTCATTGCCTGCTCCAAAATTTCTTTTGAGGGCAGGTCAAGATGGTTGGTCGGCTCGTCAAACAATATCACGTTTGATTTTTCAAGCATGATAATACAAAAAGCCAGCTTCGCACGTTCGCCGCCGCTTATAACCTTAACGGGCTTATAAACATCCTCTCGAGTCAGCCGCACGTTGCCCAGGACTCGCCTGATGCGCGCCTCCGGTATACGGGGAAACCTGTCCCACAATTCGTCAATAGCTAATTTTTCAGGATTAAGATTTAAATTTTCCTGCTCATAATAGCTTATTGAGGTATTCTTTCCCCAGGTCACGGTTCCGCTTTTATGGGGAATAATCCCCTGTATAGTCTTTAAGAATGACGATTTGCCGATGCCGTTGCTGCCAATCAGTGCGATTTTATCGCCGCGCTTAACGCTGAAATTAATATTTTCACATATCGTTCTGCTTTCTTCGCCAACGGAAATGTCAAGCCCCTCAACGGTGAGCACATCCTTATAGGGTTCCTTAACCGTCTCGAACTTTAGCTTAATCGGCTTTATATCAGCTTCGGGCTTTTCAATAAGCTCCATGTTTTCAAGAGCCTTTACCCTTGATTTTGCGCTGCTTGAAGTTGAAGCTCTGGCAAGATTTTTGTCAACATATGCTTGAAGCTTGGCGATCTCCTCCTGCTGGGCGTCATATTCCTTTTGCTGCAGAGCCTTCCGTTCTTCTTTCAAAACAATATACTTTGAGTAGTTTCCCTTATAAGAGTGCAGCCTGCCTCGCTCAATTTCAAACATATTGTCAACGGTTGTATCAAGGAAATATCTGTCGTGGCTCACAATCAGCAGCGAGCCTTTATAGGATGTAACCAAATAATTTTCAAGCCAATCAAGAGTCTTAAAGTCCAGATGATTGGTAGGCTCGTCAAGAATAAGCAGGTTTGGCTCTTCAAGAAGCAGAGCGGCAATTGCCAGGCGGGTCTTTTCACCGCCTGACAGAGTGCTGATTTGGGTATCGAGCTCCTTATCTGAGAAGCCGAGACCGTTTAGAACGGTCTTTATTTTAACGTCAATGTTATATCCGTCACGGCTCTCAAAATACGCCTGTTTTTTTGAGTATTCAGACATAAGAGCCTTGTATTCGGATGAATTGTGCTCCGAAATGCTGAGCATTTTTTCTTCCAACCTGCGCATGTCGTCTTCCAGACTTAACAGCTCGGCAAACACATTTCTCATTTCCGCAATAATTGTAGAGCTTCTGTCAAGACCGCTGTTTTGTTTAAGGTACCCTATTGAAAGGTCGGGACGCTTATATATTTGACCGCCGTCATAATCAAGCTCATCCATGATAATGCTGAGCAAAGTTGACTTTCCTGCTCCGTTTACGCCAATAAGACCATAACGAGTATTCTCCTCTATAGTCAAGCTAATATTCCGCAGTATTTGATTTTCGCCAAAGCTCTTATTCAGATCGGAAATTGAAATTAACATGTTTCGTATTCGTATCCTGCCTTAATCAGTTCAATATTTTTATCTGCAAGCTCCGCTCTCTTTGGCGGTGTGTGTTCCTTTACGCTCGCGTATAAATCTTCAATGGAGAAAAGCTCCTCCCTTGCTTTCATATAAGCCCCGGTCATAACCATGTTGCCGAGGGTGGGCTGACCGAAATCCTCAGCAATTTTCATCGCCGGTATGTATACAACCTTTACGTCTGTTCTCTCAACCTTTGTATCAATAAGAGAGCTGTCCAGAACTATGAGACTGCCGGGCTTTACTTTGCCCATAAATTTTTCAAGAGAGGGCTTGTTCATAACAATGAGTGCGTCCGGGGATTGGATAATCGGAGATCCAATCTTGCTGTCGGCAATAATAACGCTGCAGTTACATGTGCCGCCCCTCATTTCAGGACCGTAAGACGGGAGCCATGATAAGTTTTTATTGTTGTCCATTCCCATATATGCCAGGGTCTTGCCTGCAAAAAGCACACCCTGACCGCCAAAGCCTGCTATAATAATTTGTTCATACATTATCTGACACCTCCGGTTTCGGTACAATCCTTATAAACTCCGAGAGGAAATTCGGGCATCATCTCGGTGCGTATTCTCTCCAGTGCTTCAATAGGCGACATACCCCAGTTGGTCGGGCAGGTGGAAAGCACCTCAACAAGCGAAAAGCCCTTTCCCGCCATCTGGCACTCAAACGCCTTTTTTATAGCCGCCTTTGTCTTTCTGATGTTGGGAACAGAATCAACCGAGACTCTCTCAACGTAGCAAGCCCCCTTGAGGGTTGAAACCATTTCGGCAACGTGAACGGGATAGCCTTGGTTCTCAACCTTTCTTCCGAAGGGTGTTGTCTGGGTAACTTGATTTACCAGAGAGGTGGGCGCCATCTGTCCTCCGGTCATGCCGTAAATAGTATTATTTACGAAAATAATTGTTATATTCTCAGCACGTGCAGCTGCGTGTATAGTCTCGGCAGTACCTATTGCTGCCAGGTCGCCGTCTCCTTGATAGGTAAACACCAAGTTTTTCGGGTGAACACGCTTAATGCCTGTGGCAACGGCGGGAGCTCTGCCATGAGCCGCCTCCTGCATATCAAATTCAAAGAAATTATAAGCCGTAACGCTGCATCCAACAGGGCAAACGCCTATGGTGCTGCCTTCAAGCTCCATTTCATCCACAATTTCAGCGATTAATCTATGTATAACGCCGTGAGTACAGCCGGGGCAGTACGAAAGAACAACATCGCTGAGTGAATGAGGTCTGTCAAATATTTTTTCCATTTTATTCATCTCCTAAACTAAGCCTTTTGGTTGAGACATTTTTCAATCTCTGTAACAATAGCGTCCTGTTCGGGCACCATTCCGCCTGTTCTGCCGTAGAAATAAACAGGCTTCCTTCCGTTTACGGCAAGGCGCACATCCTCCACCATTTGTCCCAAGCTCATCTCAACGCTGAGGAAGCATTTTGCGGTTTCTGCCAGTCTTTCAAAAGCCTTTGTGGGGAAGGGCCACAGGGTTATGGGGCGGATTAATCCGACCTTTAAGCCCTTCTTTCTTGCCTCCTCCACTGCGGACATGGCAATTCGCGCTATGGTACCGTATGCAACTACTATCAAATCAGCGTCGTCTGTCTGAATTTCCTCGTAAAGAGTTTCGTTTTCCTGAATTTTGTTGTATCTTTCCTGTCTTTTAACACAGAGCGCCTCAAGCTCCTCGGGGGTCAGATAGAGGGAATTGATTATGTTTTTCTTTCTCGCCATTTTAGTGCCTGTGGTAGCCCACGGTTTTTCGGGCAGAGTAGACAGATCCGCAAAATCCTTAAATTCAACGGGCTCCATCATCTGACCGAGCATTCCGTCACCCATAATCATGGCGGGCATTCTGTATTCATCAGCCTTGTCAAAAGCTCGCGAAGTTAAGTCTGCCAGCTCCTGAACTGACGACGGCGCAAAAACCAACAGGTGATAGTCGCCGTGGCCGCCGCCCTTTGTTGCCTGAAAATAATCCGACTGGGCAGGCTGTATACCTCCGAGACCGGGACCGCCTCTGACTATGTTTACAATAACGCAGGGCAGGTCTGCGCCCGCTATGTAGGAAATACCCTCTTGCTTAAGGCTTATTCCGGGGCTGGATGAGGAGGTCATAACCCTGGCTCCTGCGCCTGACGCTCCGTATACCATATTTATTGCCGCAACCTCGCTCTCTGCCTGAAGAAAAGTTCCTCCGTTTTTCTCCATTTTCTTTGCCATATATGCGGCAAGCTCTGTTTGAGGCGTAATGGGATAGCCGAAAAAGTATCTGCATCCGCAGCGCATAGCAGCCTCTGCCAACGCCTCATTACCTTTCATCAATACTTTTGCCATTTTTTATATCTCCTTACCTTTCAATTGTTATTACGCAGTCGGGACATATGGTCGCGCAGAAGGCGCAGCCGATACATTTGTCCATATCGATAACCTTGGCAGGGCGGTAGCCCTTGTCATTTAAAATTTCCATATCTGTAACAATAATCTTTTTGGGACATACTGATGTACAAAGGCCGCAGCCCTTGCATCTTTCCTGTCTGATTGTCACTCTTGGCATATTTTTAACCTCTTTCCTATATATATTCTATTTAAACTGTGGTCCCACAAATAAGTCAACAGTAAAAATATTTTTAATTTTCTTTATTTCTTCATCATCAATTTCGTCAATAAGTTTTCGGCTGACACAGTTATACACAATCGGCAGCTTCACCTTATCCGAGAATTTTTGTGCAAGGCTTACGCCCTTCAGCAGTACGTCTGTATCTGTATATTCCATTAGGTGCGTATTGTTGACAATGCCCGTAAAATTAAGCCTTGAAACATACTTAATATTATCAAATATTTCCAGAGCCCCCTCTACGGTTTCGGTCAGCATACGCCTTTCGTTGAGCACAAAAAACATATCGTAATCCTCTTTTGAGAAATAGCTGTTGTAAACACCCAAAGGGGTTGCGCCGTCCTCGTCTCCGCCCACGTCAAAAATAATGTGCTTTGACTTATCCTCAAAGGCTTTGAGAATGTCCGGCGGAAGCGTGGGCGTTTCGATATTCGAATTAGCAAAGCCCGGAGCCAGAACCTCAATTCCCTTTGAATTCAGAAGTTGCTCCGCGTCCTTTGTCCTGTAATAAGGATTGACAATGTCAAAATCAATAATTAAAACGTCAAGCCCCAAGCTTTTTAGATACAGAGCATAGTTAATCGCAAATTCGGTCTTCCCGCTGCCGAAATGCCCGGTAACAACCGTTATTCTCTTAATACTGTTATTCATTATCGTTTTCCTCGGAATAATTTCTGTTTTTAATCTCTGTCACTTTAAAGTCACTGTCCACGTTTTTAAAAGCCAGCTTAATGCACAAAAAACCTATGGCAACCGCAGCAGCGGCAGAAAGCAACGCAATAAAATCGCGGTGGGTTAAAACATAGCCCGCCACGGCGCCGACCACCATTAACAGCGCCAGAAGTCCGTAACCTATAAGCGCATATTTTATAACCTTGCGCGTATCCTCGTACAGAACAACGGTGTCGCCCTTTCTCAGGTCTAACTCATTTTTAACGCTGACCACAATAGCCTCCGACGGACAGCCCTTACAGCTGACACAGTTTCCTCCGCATGAGGACTCACGGTCAACTCTTACCTTTGCAAAGCCGCCTGCAGCTTCGGTTACAAATCCGATTTGTTCCATATTCTACCTCGTCAATTAATTAAAAGATTTTTTCAGTTCCTCCGCCTGCTTGAGCATTTCCTTTGCCGCCTCGGTTGTTGTGTCCGTAACGGAAACGCCTCCGATAATGCGGGCAAGCTCATCGCATCTTTCAGCCTCGGAAAGCAGCGTAACATCTGTGCTGGTTTGGGTTTCATCGCTGCTTTTTTTGATCAAATACTGATAATCACCCATTGAGGCAATCTGCGCTAAGTGGGTAATGCATAATACCTGCTTAATCCTTGAGATTTCACAAATCTTCTCTGAAATCTTCTGAGCGGCGCGGCCGCTGACGCCTGTATCTATCTCATCAAAAATAAGAGTGTCAACTATATCATCCTTTGCCAAAATGGACTTAATAGCCAGCATAATTCTGGACATTTCACCACCCGACGCAATTTTGCTCAGCGGCTTTAGATTTTCACCCGGGTTCGTTGAAATCAGGAACTCCACATTGTCGCAGCCGTCAACTGTGAAATCGGTCTTTTGTATATCAACCGCAAACACAACGCGTTTCATGTCAAGCTCCTCAAGCTCGTTCATGATTAAGCGGGACAGTTCCTCTCCTGCCCTTGCGCGGTTCTCTGTCAGCCTATCAGCCGCCTCTGTCATGGCGTTCTCTGCTTCGCTGATTTTATTGTTTAAGCTTTCAAGCTCCTGTTCTAAATTATCTATGGTTTCAATTTCTTCGAGAGATTTTGCGCCGAAGTCGAGAAGCTGTGGAACATCTGCGCAACCGTATTTCCGCTTTAAAGACATTATAAGCGCAAGGCGTTCCTGCACAAAATCAAGCTCGTTTTGGTCGTAGTCCGCATCGTCAATATAAGACTTGAGCTCTCTGGTAACGTCATCTATATCAGCCATGGCAGACGAAATTCTCTCGTAATAATTCTTTAGCCTTTCGTCATACTCTCCTGCGATCTCCAATCCACGAGTGGCAGTATAAAGCAGGTCGTAAGCTGAGCTTGTCATCTCATCTCCGTAAAGAGAGCTGTATGCTTCGTTCACATTAAGCATTATCTTCTCGGCATTGGACAAAAATTCCTGCCTTTTGGAAAGCTCCTCTTCCTCTCCTGCTTTCAGCTGAGCCGAATTGATTTCTTCAACTTGAAATTTAAGCAGCTCCAAACGGCGTTCCTTATCGGTCTCCGCCTTGCTCAAGGCTTCAAATTTCTTAACTAAATCCCTGTATATTTTATATTTTTCTCTGTAATTTTCTAATTCATTTATATTATCGGCAAACTTATCCACAAATCCTCTGTGCTTGCTCGGGACAAGCAGCGCCTGATTGTCAAGCTGACCGTGGATTGTCAGCAGCAGAGCTCCGATTTCACGAACAATAGACAGAGGTGTTGTTCTGCCGTTTATCTTGCATGTGCTCTTTCCCTCGGCGGTTATTTTACGTGATAAAATCACCATGTCATCCTCAGGTTCAATATCAAGCTCTTGCAGTTTGTTTGCCACTTCACTGTTTACGTCAAAAACCGCTTGGGCAAAAGCGTACTCCGTTCCGGTTCTTACAAGGTCCTTTGAGGTTCTCCCGCCAAGCGCCATATTAATCGAGTCAATTAAAATAGACTTTCCGGCTCCGGTCTCACCGGTCAAAACGTTAAAACCGTTTCCAAACTCAATAGTCACACTGTCAATAATTGCAACATTCTTAATTTGAAGCTCCGTAAGCATATTTTCACCTCAATCCCATAATCAGTCTGACAGCTTGTTTCTGAGCACGTCGAAAAAGTTCGTGCTCTCAAGCTTTATAAGCAGAGTTGAATACTTTGATTTCTTAACTCTGATTTTATCCATATTATCTGTTATTTCATAAATTATATTTCCGTCTGTTCTGACAACAGCTTTTGTCTTAAAGGGTTGTTCGATTGTTATCTCAACAATACTTTCCGCCGGGATAACCGTGCTCCTTGCCTTTAGGGTGTGGGGGCAGATTGGCGTAATTATCATAGCGTCAACCTCCGGGTGCATAACCGCACCTCCGGCGGACAGAGAGTAGGCCGTTGACCCAATCGCTGTCGAAACAATGATACCGTCGGCGGAATGCTTTCCCATAGATGTACCGTCTATATGGGTAGCCGTTGTAATCATTTTATAGGACGAGCCGGTAACAATCAGGTCATTCAGTGCGCGATACTCGCCTATAACCTCACCGTTTTCGGAAATAATTTCAATATCCAGCATCATGCATTTTGTAACGCTGAATTTCCCGTCAACTATGTCTTTCAGGGCGGAAAAATCCCCCTTCTCTATCTGGGTCAGGAACCCTAAGGTTCCCATGTTTATACCCACAATGGGTTTAGAATACTTTGCGGCGTCAACGGCAATTTCAATTATTGTTCCGTCGCCGCCAAGAGCAATTATAAAGTCGGTCACGGAAAACAGAGTATCTCTTGACACAAAGCTAACCGTGCTGCCAAGCTCCGACAATTCATCCTTGTGTATGTCCTCAAAAAATATCTCGCAGGACATATCAAGCAAATATTTAACAACCTTTTTGGTTTCAGTATATCCGATGTCTCTCAGAGTGTTCGGAATAACAGCAATTCTTTTCATACAGTCACCTAACTAAGTATTATGCCTTATCCAAGCTGTGGGAACGTTCAACCACGTCATCTATGTCAATAATCGGTTCTTCTCCCTGCTTTGCAATATACATCAGATATTCAATGTTTCCCTCAGGCCCTTTTATGGGTGAGAAGTCAAGCCCCAGCACCTTAAAGTCTATTTCCTTTGTGAAATCAAAAACCTTATTTATAACGTCCTTGTGCACCTGAATATCACGCACGACACCCTTTTTCCCTATCTTATCCTTGCCCGCCTCGAACTGGGGTTTTATCAGGCACACAGCCGTGCCCTCATCCTTGAGCAGTTCAAACGCCGGGGGCAATATCAGCTTGAGGGATATAAAGGACACGTCCACAGAGAAAAAGTCAATCTCATCCGGAACCTGCTCCTTTGTAACATACCTGAAATTTGTGCGCTCCATGTTGATTACACGCTCATCGTTCCTGAGGCTCCATGCAAGCTGCCCATAGCCCACGTCAATAGAGTACACCCGCGCAGCTCCGTTTTGCAGCATGCAGTCCGTAAAACCGCCCGTTGAAGCTCCGATATCCATGCAAGTTTTATTATTCAGGCTGATAGGGAATACTTTCATAGCCTTTTCGAGTTTGAGACCGCCTCGACTGACATATTTTAAGGAGTTATTGCGGACTTCAATCTGCTCATCACCCTTAACTTGCTCGCCTGCCTTTGACGCCTTTTGGTTATTAATATATACGCAGCCCGCCATTATTAACGACTGCGCCTTGCTTCTGGTTTCAACAAAACCGTTTTCAACCAAAAAGCTGTCAAGTCTCTGCTTTTTCATAATTCTACCTCAAGTATGACTTTATTTTTTCGGCGATCTGCTCCGGTGACAGACCGTACTCCTGTTCTATCTGCTTAACCGTGCCCTGGCAAACAGGCTCATCGGGATACGCAAACTTAACAACAGACCTGCCCAAGACGCATTCAAGCATTTGACCAAATCCGCCGATAGCCGCATTGTTCTCAACAGCGGCAATAACCTTAACCCCTGACGCCGCTTCCCTAATGGTCAGCTCGTCAATAGGCTTAACGCATAAGGCGTCAACCAAACTAACTGTGCAGCCTGATTTTTCCAAAATCTCTTTTGCTTCAACAGCGTTTTTCAGCATCACTCCAACTGAAACAATCAGCACATCAGCATCGCTTTCGGCGGCAATTACCCTTGATTTAAGGCAGTTATCGGTTGTCAGCCTTGGGATTTCATAGTCCTTAAAGTCGGCTTCCGTCAGAGCCGAGCCTCTGGGGTATCTTACAGCAATAGGCCCCTTATGCTTGTTCACCGAAAAGTCCAGAGCAACCTCCATATCTTTATCAATTACGGGAGATATAAGATACATATTGGGCATGTGAGACAAAAATGATATATCATACACGCCCTGGTGAGTCTCTCCGTCTCCTCCGACAGGCCCCGACCTGTCTATAACGACCACTGTATGTAGATTTTGCAATGAAATATCATGCAACAGTTGGTCGTAGGCTCTTTGCAAAAAAGTTGAGTACACAGCAAAAACGGGAACTAAGCCGCTCCTTGCCAGTCCTGCGGAAAATGTTGCTGCGTGCTGCTCCGCTATACCCACATCAAAAAGTCTGCTTCCGTATGTGTCACTGAATTTTTTAAGACCTGTACCCAGAGGCATTGCCGCAGTAACAGCCACAACCTTTTCATTTTTGGCGGCAATATTACATATAGCCTCGCCAAAGCATTCAGACCAGCTCACTTTATTTGAAACAACTATCGGCTTGCCTGTTTTCGGGTCAAAACTGCCGATACCGTGAAATTTATCAGGTTGAGCCTCCGCAGGCTTGTACCCCTTGCCCTTTTTGGTTTTTACGTGAATGAACAACGGGGCGTCCATAGTTTTTGCGTGGTTAAATATCTTAATTAATTCGCCTATATCATGCCCGTCAACAGGGCCTAAATAGGTATAGCCCATGCTCTCAAATATACTGCTGCCCTCCAAAACGATTGTTTTTATGTCGGTTTTAAATTTCTTAATTCCCTTTTTTGTGGGAGTTCCCACAACGGGAATATTATCAAGGGCGGTTTTAAAATCGTCTTTGAGCTTCCAGTATTTATTGGCGTTTCTGAGACGGCGCATAGCGCGGCCGAAGCCGCCTACATTCTTTGATATAGACATATCATTGTCGTTATAAACGATTATAAGGTTTTTGGTGGTATGCCCGGCATAATTTAACGCTTCATATGCCATACCGCCTGTCATAGCACCGTCGCCTATAACGGCAATAGCTTTGCCTTTTTCGTGTTTTAGCTCTTTGCCCTTTGCAATGCCCACAGCAGCGGAGATTGACGTGGAGCTGTGCCCTGTGTTAAACACGTCTCTTTCATCTTCCTGAAATTTGGGAAATCCGCTTAAACCGTGGAACTTCCTCAGAGTATTAAACTCTCCCGCTCTGCCTGTAAGAATTTTATGAGTATAGCACTGGTGACCCACGTCCCATATGATTCGGTCATCTTTATCAATGTCAAAGGTTTTATGGAGAGCAAGTGTCAGTTCAACAACACCGAGATTTGACGCCAGATGCCCGCCCGTCTTTGACAGGCTTTCAACCAGAAAAGTTCTGATTTCGGACGCAAGCTGCTCCAGTTGGCTCATATTCAATTTTTTAATAAACTTTGGATTATTGAATTCGTCAAACAAAATGCGCCCTCCCTCTCCCGGTGATTATTATGCAAACAAAACGGTTTGCAAATATGCCGCAATCCCTCAAATCGGAACAACGCTCCGCTTTGATTGCAAAGCGGAGCTTGCCTCGATTTAAAGCCGAAATAATCAAGTGCTGCTTATAGCGGCGACGGTCTGTTAATCAGGTGCAGAACGTTACCGTCGGGATCTTCAAACCAGAATGTTCCGATACCCTTTGCACTGACTGCCGCGTCCGTCAAAACCTTAACTCCGGCGTTCTTTAATTTCTCAACCATCTCGTCAAACTCCGAAACGGAAATAGCTATGTGGCGAATGCCGGTAGCCTTTATATCCTGCTTCTCTCCGTCTTTAACTGCCATGCAGAACTCGATCATTCCACCGTCGTCTGCCTTAAGGAAGTATGTACCCTTGCCGTTATCGTACACAACCTTCCAGCCAAACATATCAATGTACCAGTCCTTGAGCGCAGCCGTGTCGTTTGAAAAAATACCAACATGTTCAATTCCAACCATTTTTCATTACCTCCTGAAAATTTATATTATTTATATCTCTTTTGCAGCTCCGTAAATATATCATCCCAGGTTAAACCCTGCTCAACCAGTACAACCGACAGGTGATACAAAAGGTCGGCGGTTTCATATTGAACTTCTGATTTAACATAGTTCTTTGAGGCAATTATTACCTCTGCCGCTTCCTCCCCTACCTTTTTGAGCATTTTGTCAATCCCCTTCTCAAACAAATAGTTTGTGTAGGAGCCCTCCTTGGGATTTTTTACTCTGTCCGTGATCACGTTATATACGTCATACAATATTACGGGTTTAGTTCCCAAACCGGTGGGAATTTCAACAAATTTATCATCCACAACCTGCCTGAAAAAACAAGAGTGCCTGTTTGTGTGGCAGGCGTTGCCCGTCTGCTTTACCTTGAGCACAATTGCGTCCTTATCACAATCCACATACATTGAGACAACATCCTGATAATTGCCGCTAGTCGCACCCTTTTCCCACAATTCCTGTCTGCTTCTGCTGAAATAGGTGGCATGACCCGTTTTAATCGTTTCGTTAATGCTCTCCTCGTTCATGTATGCGAGCATTAAAACCTCACCGCTTACAGCGTCCTGCGCAATAGCGGGGATTAATCCCTTGTCATCAAACTTCAAATCCTTTATAAAACTCATTTGTTCTCTTCCTTTCAAAATTGCCTGCCTCAGGTCAATATTTCCTGTGTACAGAGCCTTTCCGATAATGGCGCCCTCAACACCTATTTTGGCAAGTGCTTCAACATCTTCGACAGACGTAACTCCGCCCGAGGCTACCACATTAATATTCACATGCCGGGCCATTTCTTTCATGGCGGCAAGGTTCGGACCGTTTAACATTCCGTCGGTTGCAATATCTGTATAAATTATTGAACTAACCCCCAGCTTCTCCATTTGAGCAGCAAAGTCAAGAGCAGAAATTTGGCTTACGTCCTCCCAGCCGCTAACGGCAACCTTACCATCCTTGGCGTCTATACCGACAGCAATCCTATCGCCGTATTTTTCCACAGCCTCTTTAACAAAATCGGGATTTTTCAAGGCAGCAGTTCCGAGAATGACCCTCCAAACACCGCTGCTTAAATACTTGTCAACACAGTTTATATTGCGAATGCCTCCGCCTACCTCAATCTTTGCAGGAACAGAAGCAGCAATTTCTGTTATCAGCTTAAAGTTGGGCATATCGCCGCTTTTCGCTCCGTCAAGGTCAACGACGTGAATAAACTCCGCGCCCATATCTGCCCACTTTTTTGCCACGTCAACAGGGCTCTTGTCATATGTTGTTTTTTGGGAATAGTCTCCCTTTACAAGTCTGACGCACTCTCCGTTTATAATATCAATTGCGGGGTAAATTGTCATGAATTTATTTCCCCTTTCATGTCCTGAATTATTTCAACAATCTTGTCTCGTTTCAGCTTCATGCTAACTCTGTTTACAACAAGTCTCGCGCTGAGCTCGCATACGTCCTCCAGCACGTCGAGACCGTTTTCCTTAAGAGTTTTTCCGCTTTCAACAATATCCACAATAACTTCGGATAGCCCAACCAAGGGGCCAAGCTCCACAGAGCCGTTGAGCTTAATAATGTCAACCGTCTGTCCTTTAATCTTGTGGAAGTACTCTCGGGCAATCTTGGGATATTTGCTGGCAACACGCATAATGTTTCTGCCGTCAAGCTCGTTTTTCATCTCGGCAGGGCCCGCAACAGCCATCTTGCATTTCCCGAAGCCCAAATCCAAAACCTCGTACAAATTCTTATCACTTTCAAGCAAGGTATCCTTGCCGACTATACCTATATCGGCAGCTCCGTATTCAACATAGGTTGGTACGTCTGAAGCCTTTACCAGAATAAATTTCACCTTGTTCTTCTCATCGGTGAAAATCAGTTTTCTTGATTTTTCTTTAAGCTGGGCTACGTCAAACCCAATCTTCTCGAATATTTCAACTGACAGCTCAGCCAGCCTGCCCTTTGCCAGAGCCACAGTTACGTACTCGTTGCTGTCAATATTCTTTTGGCTGTCAGACCTCTCGTCATAAATTGAAGCCATAACCCTCTCAACGCCGATTGCAATACCGGTTGCCGGCACGTCACGTCCGAACTTGCCCAGGAGGTTATCATATCTTCCTCCGCTGCACACCGGGAAGCCCACGCCGTATGTAAAGCCACGTATAATAATACCTGTGTAGTAGTCGATATTCTGAACCATTCCCAGATCAAAGGAGACATATTTCTCAAGCTTTTTTTCAACCAAGATTGAGTATACCTCTTTCAGATTGTTAAGAGCCTTCTTTGAACGTTGGTTTAAGTCTCTGTCTTCTAAAGCCTTGTCAAGAATTTCAACGCCGCCGAACATGGTCGAGAGATTAATAAACCTGTCCTTTATGCCATCGGTAATATCCAACTCGTCAAGCACAGACTGAACCGCAATAAAGTCCTTGTCATTGATGTGCTCGCGCAGTATATCGCTGACGGATTCGGGCAGTCTCGCCTGTTCAACCAGACCCTTGAAAAATTCAACCTGTCCCAAATCTATCTGGAAGTTCTTAATTCCGGATTTCAGCAGAGCCTCAATAGCTACCTGAATGACCTCTGCATCCGCCTTTGGCGAATTATCCCCGATAAGCTCAACGCCAACCTGAGTAAACTCTCTCTGCCGCGCCTGACTGAAGTTCTCCTCGTTTCTGAATGCGCTGCCAAGATACGACAAGCGCATGGGAAGCTCACCGGCATTTGGCTTGGTCGCCGCCATACGGGCAATCGAAGTTGTTATATCGGGTCTGAGCGCCAGCATTCTTCCGTTTGTGTCAAAAAATTTGAACATATGCTCAGCCTGAGTCGGCGTCGTAACGTTATATACGTCAAAATATTCAAAGGTCGGCGTCTGCACCATTCTGTAGCCGTGACCTCTGAACACATGGCAAATTTCATTTTCAATGTGAAGTTTCAGCTCACACTCATCGCTTAAAACGTCAGCCAGTCCGGTTGGAGTGTGGGTAATCCTTCCAAAATTCAAAATCATCACATCCGTAGTATAAATTTATGGTATCAACAGCACTTTCGCTGAAGCATTAAACGTCATTCGCTGTATTGATATATGCAGCAAGGGACACACCTTTCCTTAGATTATAACACTCATTTAGCCTATAAGTCAATATCTTTATTAAATTTCTTGTCAAATTAATTAAGTCATGACATTTTAAGACAAAAAAGGCATTGCTTGAGCAACCGCCTTTTAAGTAATATTTCTTTTGATTTCTCCCGCGAGATACAGGGAGCCGCACACGCAAATTAAAATGTCGGTGCTATTCTTGATTTCACTTTGGACAGCGTTTAATGCCAGGTTTGCGGGCCTGATTGCCGAGGCTTTTATACCGCGCTTTTCAAATTCGTGCTTCAACTCATCGCAGTTAAGGCATCTGGGCATGTTAACTTCTGTAGCGGTTACAACTGAACTATTCTCGGCGGCAAAATCGGCAATTAAATCAACTATACTGCCGTAATCCTTGTCCTCCATCACTGCCGTCAAAAAGTGTATGTTCCTTCCGCTTTTTTTCAGTTCGCCCAAAAGAGCCTTTACGGCTTGAGGATTGTGCGCTCCGTCTATTACTAAATTATCGTTTATGTAATCAAGCCTGCCGTCAATTTTTGCACATTTAAGACCTTCGGTAACGGCTTCGAAGCTTATATTGTAGCCCTGATTTGAAACTGCGCCTATAATCTCAATGGCCGTTATTGCATTATAGATCTGGAATTCTCCTTTCATGGCAAGACTGTAGCTTTGATTTTTATATTTGAAAGAATTACTTTCATACTGAATGTCTGTGAGCTCACCTAACTTTGGTATTATCAGACGGCTGTTTTTATCGGTGCAAAACTCTTTGGCATTATTAAAAACAACCTCCTCCTGTATAGGGTAGAGAACAACATTTGAATTTTGCTTTATTATGCCGAACTTGTCCCTTGAAATCTCATCAACAGTGTCGCCTAAATATTGGCAATGGTCAAGACCAATGGCTCCAAAACCTATTGCCACAGGGGATTTAATCACGTTGGTCGCGTCCAGTTTGCCGCCGAGGCCGACCTCCAAAACCACAAAATCACAGTGATTTCTTGCAAAATATTCAAATGCAACAGCCGTGTCAAAGGCGAATTCGGATACCCCTGCATCAAACCTTTCGGAAATATTCTTGACGTATTCCACTGTTCCCGCCAAGTCGGAATTTGAAATTGGGACGCCGTTAATTCTTATCCGTTCGTTAAAGTACTCCAGATAAGGTGACGTAAACAGCCCCACCTTATATCCCGCTCTTTTTAGAATTTCCGCAGTCATGGTGGAAATGCTTCCCTTTCCGTTGGTGCCGCCTATATGGATAAATTTTAACTTATTATCGGGGCGACCTATTTTGTCTAACAAAATATTTAACAAATCATTCCCAAGTATTCTGTTGAACTTTGGAATGCTGTGAATGTATTCAATAGCTTCGTTATAATTCATATTATACAGTTTTCCTAACCGGAACGCCGGAGCTGTCCAGGTATTCCTTTAAATCGCAAATCTCAATTTCTCTAAAGTGGAATAAAGATGCCGCAAGAGCCGCGTCAGCCTTGCCTTCGGTCAGCGCATCCTTAAAGTGCTCCATGGTTCCTGCACCGCCGGAGGCAATAACGGGAATTGAAACGCTCTCGGAAATAGTCCGCGTAAGCTCCACATCGTATCCGTTCTTTGTCCCGTCGCAATCCATGGAGGTCAGTAAAATCTCTCCCGCTCCCAGACTTTCAGCTTTTTTTGCCCATTCAACTGCGTCAAGACCTGTGTCAATTCTTCCGCCGTTAATATATACATTCCATTTATTATCGCCCGTACGCTTTGCGTCAATTGCCACTACAACACACTGACTGCCAAACTTCTCAGCGGCTTCGGTAATAAGCTGTGGGTTTCTTATGGCGGAAGAATTTATGGAAATCTTATCCGCTCCTTGAAGCAAAAGCTCTCTGAAGTCATCAACGGTTTTAATTCCACCTCCTACGGTAAAGGGGATAAACACGGTTTCTGCGACTCTCTTTGCCATTTCAACAACAGTGCCCCTTGCCTCATGGGTTGCCGTTATATCCAGGAATACAAGCTCGTCCGCCCCGGCTTTATCATATATTTTCGCAACCTCAACAGGGTCTCCTGCATCAATCAGATTAACAAAATTAACACCTTTAACAACCCGTCCGTCCTTTACGTCAAGACAGGGAATTATACGCTTAGCTAACATAAAGCTCCTCCTAAAGATTACCAAAATTTTTCAAGATTTTCATGCCCACGTCACCGCTTTTCTCAGGATGAAACTGGGTCGCAAATACATTCTCTCTCCAAACCGCAATAGGCAAATCCGTACCATAATCGGTTTGTGCACATATTATACTGGTATCCTTGGGCTGAATGTAGTATGAATGAACAAAATAAACATAAGGGTTGTCCCCGATTCCCTGAAAAATTGGACAATCTTTATTGTACTTAATCGAGTTCCAGCCAATGTGAGGAATTTTAAGACCGTCCTTCTTGGGGATTTTCACGTTTTCACCTTCAAAAATTGAAAGCCCTGTGGAGCCAACCGATTCTTCGCTTTTTTCAAATAAGAGCTGCAAACCCAGGCAAATTCCCAAAAACGGTTTCCCTTTGTCAATAACCTCTTTTATACAAGCGTCCAGCCTTGCGCCTCTGATTGAGTTCATACAGTCGCCAAAGGCTCCCACGCCGGGCAAAATAACCTTGTCGCAATCTAAAATTTCTTTGGGGTCAGAAGATATTTTTGCGTCAAACCCCAAAAAGTGCAACGCCTTTTCAACCGAGCGCAAATTTCCCGCACCGTAGTCTATTATATTAATCATCGCTTACCACCTTATTTCTATAAATCATAGCAGCACATCTGCACTTAGATTATACTATTACGCTATAAATTTTGCAAGTAGCATAACATACAAAATTCGCAATTAATCAAGACAATCCTACAATCACAAATAAAAGTTATAATCATATAATACAACAGATTTAATATGTCATAATTTGTCATATTAATCAAACAACTATAAGGAGTGATTTTTATGCCATATGCAAACGAGACTAAACCTCTTGAAATGCCAATGGTTGGTTACGCATATGTTCCCATTCAGCAGGCGGAAATGAGAAACCTGTTTGACCCGGAATACGGCTTACAGGAAGGAACAATCTTTCCTATTCTCAATAAGCCTCTTGGCGTTTACGGAAAGCAAATAAAAGGCGATATAATTTTTACCAACGGAGGAATGAAGCATGAATGAGAGAGACGCGTTGTTGCAGAAAATATCAGCCTACAGCTTTGCGGAAAAGGAATGGAATTTGTATCTTGATACCCATCCAACCGACAGAGAGGGACTTGCAATGCACAAGAGAATGGCCGATAAAGCAAAAGAATTGATAGCAAAGTATGAACAAAAATACGGCCCATTAACCACCATGAGCTCTGCGGACGAAAACTGTTTCGATTGGATTGCCGAGCCGTGGCCTTGGGATAACCAATAAGACAGGAGGAATTCTTATATGTGGAGTTATCAGAAAAAATTGCAATACCCTGTAAATATTAAAAATCCGAACCCTAAGCTTGCGGCATATGTTGTAAGCCAGTACGGAGGCCCCAACGGTGAATTAAGCGCTTCGCTGAGGTACCTGTCTCAAAGATATTCAATGCCTGATAGCATAACAAAAGCACTGCTGACAGACATCGGAACAGAAGAACTGGCGCCAAAGAGATAGATGTTAAATAAAACCCGCTGAGAGTAAAACTCAAAGCGGGAATTTTATTTTGTTGTAGGAACTACATCAACATTGCAGCCAAGAGCGGAAGCAATCTTTAACAGCGTGTCAAGTCTTGGAGTAGTTTTTTTGCTTTCTAATCGAGCTATAACCGATTGCGTTAAGTTAGACGCTTGCGCTAGTTCTTTTTGCGTCATACCCTTATTTTGCCTCTGTTCAATAAGTATATCGATTATGATAGCGCAGCTTTCAGACATCAATAGCACCCCCTATAGGTACACTGTCAATATAGCACCCATCCGGGCATAAGTCGACTTTATTACTCCACACTTTATTGCTGTCTATGTTTGGGTCAATGTCCCATGCTATACAATTGGTATCGTCTATATAGACCCGCCGAAAGTTCTCTATGTCGGCAAATATCTCAAATTCTGTACCTTTCTGAAGAAGCGGGCGAACATCATAAAGTCTCTTTTCCCCATTATCAAAACTAATTGTAAGCGTGAAATCATCGTTTGGGATAACGCCCGTAATCTTTTTCCTTCCACTCGCAAAATATTCCGCTGCTTTTAGGTCAAAGCCTTTTGATAGATAATAATCAACTGTTCTTGTCATGCTACCACCTCCAAGAGGAAACCATCTATTTCAACGGCTCTATCGGGAACAATTCTTGTTTTTCTCTCGCAAGCTCCCAGTTTTCTCGTAACTCTTCCTGGCGAAAAGCCGCCCAACCTAAGAGCATTTTTAGTTGTTTGGAAGCCATTGTGCCCTCTAAAACTTCCAGTTCTTCAATAGATACAATAACTTCCGATTCGCCGTAGTACGCATGAAAATGCGGCGGCATATGGTCTTTCCAGTATATACAAATTTTAATTCCTCTAAACATACATATTGTAGGCATGGTGTCTATCTCCTTTATTACAATTATAGTATAGCATATTCGCTATTAAAAGTCAATAGCATATTTGCTATATTTACAATTTACATCAAAAACCGCTATTTTGGTAAACTTTTAATTTGGCTGTCGGGTTGTTTTGGATATATTATCAGCTCAAAATTATCATAGTTATTGCTTGTTCCCCTTTTATGCTTCGTGTACATGACTTTTTCAATGATTTCCTTTAACATCGCATTTTTCTTTTCCGCATCTTCTACTTCATCATACATTGCCAATATTTTTTCAACTCTCGGATAAAAATCACACTGTTCTTCATCTACATTATTTGTCGGCATAGTATTTTCAACAAACTGTTTCTGCTCATTAAGCGCATTACGTTTTTCAGCAATGGTTTTTGAGCGTTCGACAAATATTTCCGAAGAATAGACGCCCTGTTCCAGTAAGTCGTATATGCTGCTCATCTGCGTATCCAATTTTTCTAACTCGGTTTCAATATCGCTTAATTTTGATTTTGCAATACTTTTTTCCAAAGATTTGTCATTTTGGAGATTTAACTGTACATTTAGCAAATATCCATCGAGCCATTCTCTGAGGGTGTTCAAAATTCTTTCCTCAACCAAATACAACATTGAACCAACATTTTTGCAGCCTGTTGTAACACAAATTAGTCCGTCAGGCGTTTTATTTTGATACGGTCGCCTGACCATTCTGTGCCCACATTCAGAGCAAATAATCAAACCCGCAAGTGGGTTAGCAATATGTTTGTCTTTTCTGATGGGAGTCTCCTTATAATAATTAATATAGTGTTGAGCTTGATTAAAAATCTCCTCACTTATAATCGGCGGGTGTATTCCGTCTGCAAGTATATAATCTTTGCTTCTTGGCCTTGTTTTTACTTTTTGTCCGTTTATAATTGAATTAACGGTTTTTCTATAATTCCAGCGTACCTTGCCGACATAGACCGGGTTAGTTAGTATATTGCGAATTGAGGCGACAGACCATGCTTTTGAAATTCTCGGTTTTATTCCCATGCTTTGTAGTTTGTTACATATTTTTGATACTCCTATGCGGTCGGATCCGCTATCGCCCTGAGTAAAGAGTTTAAATATCAGCTGTACAATTTGAGCTTCTGCACTGTTTTCTGCAAGAGTATACCCCTTAGCGTTTTCTAACTTGACTATATCATATCCGTAGGGTGGTTTGTTCCCTACATATTTTCCCTCGTTCACCGAAGCCATACGTCCCCGCTGCAAACGCCTGTTTATAATTTTGTACTCACGTCTTGACATAAACAGACCAAATTCAAAATACTCCTCGTCAAATTCGTTATTGGGGTTGTATGTCTTAACAGGTGTTATTATTTTCGTGTCACTGTATTTAAAAGTCTGGCTTATAATACCCTGGTCTATTGTGTCACCTCTTGCCAGACGTTCTACTTCCATTACAAGTACGCCGTCCCAGCAGCCGTTTTCAACAGCACTAAGCATTTCTTGCACAACAGGGCGGCTTGCAATAGTGTCTCCCGACACGACTTCTCTGTAAATTTTGGTGATATTCAAGTTCATCTTTCTGCCCAGCTCCAGCAGCACATTTTCGTGTCTCCTCAAAACATCTTCTGTTGTCTGATTTCCAACATTGTCATCAGCTCGTGATTTTCTGAGATATATGCAATACTCGCCGTTCATAATACCACCGCCTCCAATATAGTATATAGATAATATATTTCATATAATTCCTAAAGTCAATATTATGGTACGCCGCATAAATCAAGACATAACTTTAATTGCAAAAACGCAAATATAGCTTAACGTATGAATATAATATTGTGAGGTGATTTTAATGATTGTTAAGGAATTTAAGATAGGGAACACGTTAATCAAAATTGATGATAGCTATGTTACAGACAACCCGGAGCAGATTATCAGACGTCTTGAAGCTATTGTTTCCGCAGCTTTAAGAGAACAAGCGCAGCGGAAAGAAAAATACATAAACAACGGTAAATAAATGATGAAGTATATTCTTTAGAATACAATTTTTCCTAAAACATGCACGATAAAGCACCTACCAAAACGGCAGGTGCTCTTTGCTTCTATTCTGACTTTAACCCAATTATACTCACTCAATTGGTGGCCATTCGTTGAGCTCTTCACATCTCTTTTCTTCCTCTTCAATTGCTTTTTTTAGTTCCTCATCACTCAAATAATCAAAATCTTGTACTAAATCCAAGTATCTCATCATATTCATTATAACTCTCTCCATTTGATGCCGGCACTAAATGGCAGCTCCTTAAAATTTGCTTTCCGAGATTTTCCACCAATGCCTATTATGTAGCTTAATTTTATCACGCTTTTGCTGATTTGTAAACACTTTTTATTCATATTCAGTGAAATGCCGCCCTGTTGCGGCATAAAATTTAGCATCGATATATCCACTCTGAAATTTTCAGCATAATCGGCTGCCAAATTTTTGACAGCCGATATATAAATCATACTATTTACCGCAGTACATCTTTGGCATAGGTCTGTTTTGAAGCTGGTCCAAAGCTTCACCGAAACAGAATGATACAAGTAAAAATATCTTAAAAAATGGCGTTATATTGAAACGCCTTAAATGTTCCAAGTTATCTCTATATTTCCATCGGCAATGCGTATCACTTTAATCAATGTGTCAACAACAGATTGCTTATCTTCATAGCTGATACTATCCCAAGTTTCAACGTGGTTGGTTACTGTTTCTATATCTTTTGCATTTTGGTTATGGGTAAGTGATAATATTTCTTCTTTAAGATTTTTTCTCTCTGTGTCTAACTGTTCAACTTTTTTGTTGATGTATTCCATTAAAACAGCATTTGCCCCAACTACTTTGGAAAGCAGATCGTCAATCTCTTTGTCTATTTCAGACAAACGTATTTTATTTTCATTGACTTTGGGCTTGCTTTTTTGTTCGGATTGATCAGTAAGTGTTTTGAACTCTGACAATTTTTCTCGAATCGCTTTTATAATATAATCTTCTAATACATCAGCATAAACTGTGCCGCCTGTACCTTGACAATTCGCTTTTTTTGTTGCGAGAGATGTCGCACATACAAAATATCTGTGCCATTTCGTATTTGCTTTCACAATCGTAAGACCATAACCGCATTTTCCGCATTTTACTTTGCCGACCAGCCATGAAGTTTTCGCTTTGCACGTTTGCGTTGATTGTCTGTTATTCAAGCAGCGCAAACGGCATTTTATCCAATCTTTTGAAGAAACAATCCCCTGATGAGGCGCCAGTACAATCTCCTTATCGGTTAAATCAAGCTGCTTTCTTGTTTTAGACTTATTTCCCTGATATAGATAGCACGCATTATATCCGGTAAAATCTGAAACAGGATTTATAACATTTGCACCTTGACTAATAAAAAAGTCATACACATCTGCGTCTGCCATTACATATACAGGATTGCGAAGCATATCGCTGATTCTGCCTACGCTCCACATTCCGCCTCGAAGATTTTTTATTCCATGTTCGTTAAAGTATGCAATAATATCACCAAGCGAATGTTTACTGTCGGAATACATAGAATACATCAGCCTTATTTGTTCTGCTTCTTCCGGGACAGGAACGTATTTAGACGTTTTTATACCGTCTATTATGGTGCTTGTTTTTGAAAAACCATACGGAATGCGCCCTCCCATATAGAAACCCCGCTTACTCCGTGAGTAATAAGCATCGGCAACTCTTTTTTGTATTGTTTCACGCTCAAGCTGTGCAAAGACAATACAGATATTCAGCATCGCCCGTCCGATAGGTGTTGACGTGTCAAACCGCTCTGTTGACGAAACAAACTCGACATTGTATTGCCCGAATATGTCCATCATATTTGCAAAGTCTAAGATAGAACGGCTGATACGGTCTAACTTATAGACGACAACTCTTGAAACGTTGCCTTCCTTAATGTTGCTCATCATTTCTTCAAAACCGGGACGGTTAGTATTTTTGCCGCTGTATCCCTTATCTGAATATACTTTATACGGATTACCGCGTGTCTCATACTTACAGTATTCAAGCTGACTTTCTACTGATATACTGTCCGCTTTGTCAATAGATTGTCGTGTATATATAGCGTCAAACATCGTATACCTCCATAACGATGTTATGATATGAGCCGCCCATATTACTCATATTATAACGCGCTATATCATAACTTTCAATGCCTAATTGCATACTTTTTGAAAACATCAAAAAGTTTTCTTTCTATTTCAGCTTTTATTTCGTTATATTTATCTGAATGTTTAGGGCGAAAATTTATAATTGTAAATTTCATTTTATCTATAGATATTTTACTTGTATCGGTTAAATATGCTATATTGTCGTTCATTTAGATACCTCCTGTGAGAAAGAGATAATACATCTTATGAAAGACAGCAAGTACACTATTACAAATATAGTTACAGCAAATCCAAACGGCGCCGGCTGCGCTCCACGGGAATTTCACCCCTGCACGGTTCTCGTCCAGCCGCCCAATGCCGTGACGCGTTCAAGGCGGGAGTATCATTATGCCGTCTGTGCGTCATGGCTTGCAGGCTGCCAACTCTGCAATTACGGTAAAATTGGTTCTCGCTCGGTCTTAGGACAGATAAAAAGCACGTTGCGCTTTTCAGAAAAGAAAGGGGGTAATAATGAAACAAAAATCGTTTGTCCTGACGTCTCGGCGCATTTTCCGTGAAGCTCGGCACAGGCGGAATGTGTTTGTTTGCCTATTCTGCGGGTAGTCCGCTTTCTTTGTCAAAGATCAGTATAAGCTGTTATCAGCCTGTAAAAACACATTCCTAAAAATGTGCTTTTACGGAATGATAAATTGTTGTCCATATCGGAAAGTGCGGAAAGGGGAACGCACTTCCGCATGGACTAAACTTACTTAGCTTACACGAAAAGCAAGTGTACGAGTAATCAAGCGCACTTGCAACCTGTTTCTCATTTCTTCATCTACATAGAAATGGATATTGCCCGCGTCGTCTTTCATCGTACGAGTGCAAAGTTTTGCTATGTAACCCTCATAATGTTTGAGAATAGCACACATTGCTTCGGTATCACCGTTTGCCGCAGCCGAAATGACAGGGAACGGTAAAAGTTTTGTTCCGTTATTTGTTTTCATCTGCTTTTCCCTCCAAATACTGTTTAAGTTTTACAAGCGCAATTTTTCTATGTCGGAAAATTGTACTTCTTACAACATTCAGTAATTCGCTTATTTCTGCGTCGCTCATATCCAAAAAATAAGATAATAGGATAATATTCCGTTTTCTTTCTGTCAGAGTGTTAAGAGCTTCGGCAAGCAATTCATTTTTGACAGTTACATCAAAACCGGATACTTGAAAATGGAAGTAGTCACTTTCATATTCGTCCGTTGTGAAAAGCTGTGCAAGGTCAGTTTCATTCAATTCCGAAAAAGTAACTTCGTGCGCAGCCTGTTTGGAAATTTCACGACGGTAGCTTTTTGCCTCGCCTGCAAGAATTTTCTTTACCAATGCGTCATACTGATGTTGTATTCTTTCCTTATCGGAAGAAGATAGCTCCATAGAGATCACCTCCTTCCTGTGTGGAGTAAAGGACGATGATTAAGGGCTTGTCCTTTCTGCCCCTTTCATTCAATACCCGCATAGAAAAAGATGTTTTGTTTCCCTTTTCAAAAAATTTTTTGAAAAAGTAAAACGCACCTATCCACACAATGTAGATAAGCGCACAAAAATTAAAAATCTATTTATATGCTTTGATAGTTCATATTTATTGCCTAAGTATCCCGTTGTATTGAAAAGGCTTTTGGGAATCGTAAAATATTAAGTGAGTTATGGCAAATAAAAGAGGACACAGCGATATCCTCTTGATAACGTTGTGTCCTAACTTAACCATTTCTACTTTTTTTAATCAAAGTATCAAACAAAACCATTTCAATTAACATGACGATTGCTGACACATGCAGATTTAAAGCGACTTTTTATGATTTTCGGGATAGATATTCTTCCCAAATTCAAACGCCCTTTCAAGCCACGGTGTTTCTTTAATTTCTCCATCTCCGTTAGTATCCCCACAGCCTCCGGCAAGAATCATTCCCCGATCATGGAAGCCTATGTAGTTTGCCAGTGCAAATTGATAGTATGACACCGCCTGTTCAAATGTCCAAAAATAATTATCCGCCGCTGTCATTAAGAGAGCGCTATCTTTAACTGGATATGACTCATATCTTCCCAGGGAGGGATTCTCACATTCCTCCGCCATACAGTAAAAACGGTCGATAAAAGCTTTCATACGTGCCGAAAATGTCCAGTAGTACAGTGGCGAAGCAAACACCACTAAATCGGCCGCTTTGATTTTAGGAACCATTTCATTGAAGGCGTCCTTTTGTACACAGGGCTTCCCATACCGGCAGGCGTTACAGCCAAGACAGTCCTTTACCTCATTTTTGAGAAGTGATATAACTTCTGTCTGATGTCCGGCGCTTTCCGCTCCCTCCACGAAAGCAGCGATAAGCTGAGCCGTGTTTCCGTTTGGCCTGCCGCCACCTTGTATCACTAAAATATGTTTCATAAAATTATCTCCTTTACCTGTTTCTTACAAATGTCATCAGCAGGCCGGTATCATCAATCTTTTCTACCTTTTTTACAGTAAAATCAACTGGAACCATCGCCCCTTGATTCGGACTCGCTTCAAAAGAAGTCTTGGCTGGCTCATTGGGGGAGCCGCCGTCAACCGTGGCAACCAGCAGCACAGTGTACTCATCTACCAGGCCCTCCCGGATGAAAGTACCGTTCAGATGTCCGCCGCCTTCCAGGAGCAGATGATCGATTCCAAATAAGGAATATAGTTTTTCAGCCACCAGCTTGAAATCCAGTGTCTCCTTACCGCCAAAAATATAGGAAACCTTCATATTCCGGAGATATTGCAGGTATGCGTCAGAAACCTTTTCTGTCAGAACGGAAATAATATGATCGCCGACCCGGTTTGTATAAATATCAGACGATCCACGGAGCATCACATTTGCTCTCCACGCCAATTTCCCCGATTGGTCAACGGCAATGCAGTATTTATCTGCGTCCACATCCGCAACATAGTCAGTCCGTTCTATATGGGGAACATTTTCTGGAAGCTCCGGCTTGTTTCCAGGGGCTAATTGCCAAGGCCAATCCATAAAAGTAACCCGTCCGAACATACAGGCCTTTGCGTCCATTCTGTCGTGAAACTGCTCATACTTTGCGATGTATTCACGGCCTCGCTTTGTATTGAAATACTCCCCGATGATCTTTCCGTCCAGCGAGTTAAGCATATAGCAGGTAATATAAGGTCTGTTCATCATAAAATACCTCTTTTCTTTGATTTGATTTTATTATCCGTATATCAAGAGCTTTTCTTATGTCTACATCTCAGCGGAATCAACAGGATAGCAACCAAAAACTCAGCAATTCCCATTGCCCACCACACGCCATCAAGCCCCCATAACAACGGAAGCAGATACACTAATATCCCACTGAATAGCAAGCCACGCAGCAGAGCCAAAATCGTTGCCAATTTCGCTTTCAGTATGGACTGAAAATAATAAATTGACTGGATATTGACACCCATTAAAAGGAATGAGAGAAAATAAATGCGAAAGATTTTAGGCGTGATTTCCAAAATTTCAGGGGTTGCATCAATAAACAATCGAATGGTCTGCAAAGGGAATAATTCACCAATTAAAGTAAATACAGCTCCCATAAAAAACGCAGTAACCAGCGAAAGTTTATCAACCTGACGAATTCTCTGTCCGAACCCGGCTCCAAAGTTTGTTGAAACAATCGGTTGTATTGCCTGTCCTACACCGGCAAACAGACTCTGGAACAATAGTAAAAAGGTAACTACCACACCAAACACGGCCAGCGCTGTTTCTCCGCCATAACGGACAACCTGCTTATTGAGAATGACGGTCAGGATGCTGAGGGAAATAGAAACAATGCTGGAACTAAACCCTGTGAATAGGATGTTTCGGAAAGCCCGGAGCGGTCGAAACGGCTTTGCAATCCTCAGCCCACATTGCTTGCTCCAGAAATGGGAACACAATATGACAAACTGAATGATCATTCCGAGGACAGTGGCAAAGGCCGCGCCAAACATACCCCACCCCATAGGGAACACAAAAAACCAATCTCCAAATATGTTAAATACACCGCCGATGATGACTGCCGCCATCGCCTTATTTGGTGCGCCGTCACATCTCACAATATTCGTAAGATATGCGGATAAGATAAAAAACGGCATTGTCCATACAATACAATTCGTGTATTCCTGCACATAGGGCATCAGATTTTCCGTGGCACCAAAAAATTGATAGATTGGTGTTGAAAAGACGATAAATCCCACCCATGCAAAAATGGTCACAACAACTGCAAGAAAAAGCGACGCTGAAAAATAGGCGTTTGATTTTTCTTCTTCTCCTTCGCCGCGTGCTTTCCCCAAATATACGCTCCCACCTACACCGCAGAGGATACCAAAAAAAGAGATGATCCCTAAAATGGGGGTTGCAATAGAAATCGCAGCGGTTCCTTCCGGACCTACACCCCGCCCAATCGCAATCATATCGACAAAACTGTAAACAGAATAAACCATTGCCGAAAGCAAGGATGGAACGAGAAAACTCCTATATAACTTTGGAATCGGACTTTTTAGTAAATCCATATAATCTACCTCCTGAAATGTTCTGCAAAGACAGCTACAGCATCGGCACAGCTTTCCAAAGAGTTATGTGTGGTGTTGATACAGAGATGATAATTCTTAATATCTCCCCATTTGACATCTGTGTAATGCTCATAATAGCGTCTGCGTTTTTTGTCAATCTCTTTGATATGATGTTCTACCTCTTGAACAGAGCCGGAAACACCTTGCTGCATTTTGCGCTCTATTCTTGCTCGCAGATTCGCATATACAAAGATATGGATCGCTTCCTCCAGCACCTTGTCAGCACAACGCCCTACAATGACACAAGGGCCTTTTTCCGCCAATTTCCGAATGGTTTCACACTGCCTGAAATAGATTTGATCCGTAATGGGCTGCTGATAAAACGGGAGCAGATTTTGTCCTGCGCTCCAAAGCGTGTTTAATTGCAAATGTTCTTCATATTGTTCAATCACTTCAGCCGACAGGGTATTATCCTGAGCGGCAAGAAAAATCAGTTCTTTGTCGTAAAAGGGAATATGAAACCGCTGGGCGATAAGCGCCCCCAGCTCCCGACCTCCGCTTCCAAATTCTCTGCTGATGGTAATGACTTTGTTCATAACGTACCTCCTCCTTTGGTTGACATTTGCTGCCAATTATAAAACTCAATAAATCTCATAACTATGCCATTTTTACGGTGTAATATTTATGCATTTTCTCTGCCTTGCAACGTCATTTTTTTCTGAAACACCAGTAAATACGTAATTATTCAGATTCGATTTTTACAATCGCCTATTTTTTAGTGGATTTTAAATCAGAGCAACACTCCGCTTTGTTTGCAAGTAGCGGAGCCCCGGACTGATTGCAACCAGCAAAGGGAGCGTTAGCTCCTCAGGGTTTCAGTGTGAGATTAAAACTCCCACTGAAATTCTGAAATGGCACCCGCCGCCTATAGAGGCGGGGGACATCTTTGCGTAGGTTATATTTTTATTTATAATAAATCTGTCTTAAAATCCAGGGAGTCCTTTTCGGTAATTTCCCTGACGACACGGCACGGATTGCCGACTGCCAGGCAGTTATCCGGAATATCTTTCGTCACTACGCTTCCGGCGCCGATCACACAGCCGTTCCCGATTTTCACACCACCAATGACAACAACATTGGCAGCAAGCCAGCAATTATCTCCTATTGTAATTGCCTTTGCAAACTGACGGTCGTTAATGCTGCCGTCATCATTAACAGTCGGATTGCGTTCTTGATACCGCAAAGCGTGATTGACAGTCATCAGGCTGACATTAGGACCTATAAAAACATTTTTTCCGATTCGCACATAGGCGCTGTCAAGAGCGGTAAAATTGTAGTTGATAAAGGTATTATCGCCTATTATCACATTTTCTCCATAATCGAAAAAAATCGGTCCCTGAAGTAAAACATCAGTACCTCGATTCGGAAGTAACTGATTAAGAATTTTGTTTCTCTTTTCAGTCTCATCTTCATAAGTTTTATTGTACTCATAGCACAAGTTATGTGTGCGAAGAAATCTTTCCTCAAGCTCCGGAACAGTTGTGTTAAATATTTTGCCGTTTCGCATTTTTTCAAATTCAGTCATTGCAATTCTCCTTAATTTTATTCTGAATTTGTCAATATCAGTTGGCACATTTCTCACAAAGAAATTTTCTCAAGCCACGCAATATGTATTGACATCCGATTATACATGATATATAATTATAATACCATACTTAAAAAAGTAAAGAGAATATCATAACAATTTATATAAATATAGTACCAATGTATTACGGAGGCAAAAATGCAGTACAAAACCTTTCAAATTGAAAAGAATTTAAGAGAAAATGTTTTATATGATAATGACACGCTTCCTCTTGTTGTATGCAGTGACCATTTTGACGATTACCTGCACAGGGAATGGGGCTGTCATTGGCATGATGAATTTGAACTTGGGCTTGTGTTACAAGGTGCTGTAGAGTACACAATTTATCAGGAACACGAGCAGGCAATGGTGCGAAAAATCCCTGTGGGTGATGGCATTTTCCTAAATGCCGGATGCTTTCATAGCGCCAAAGGACTCGTACCGAATACGGTTATGGCAGGTATCATCTTACCGACCACCTTTTTCAATACAGAGCCTTTTCATGCTATTTATCATCAGAATATATACCCCATATTGAAATCGGGGATTGAATGCTTGGCTTTTGAACAAAACAATCCGTCCAACTCCGCCATTTTGTCCGGCATGAAGGAACTATATGAAATAAACAGAACAGAGCAGACATACGAGCTTCGCTGCATGGAAGCTGTTTGCAAAATATGCCGCTTATTAGTAGAGCAAGTAAACGCAAATAAAAATCTGCTCACCACCATCCCCAAAAGCACGCAGACTAAGCGCTTACAAAAAATCATGACTTTTATTCACGCACATTATGGTGAGCACATCAGCGTAGACGATATGGCAAGGTCTGCCGCTGTCAGCAGAACTGAGGTCTTTCGCTGTTTTCAGGCTGTTTTAAGGAAAAAACCCATTGAATATCTTACAGAGTACCGCTTATCAATAGCTGCAATACTGCTTGCGAGCACAGACAGAACCTTATCAGATATTTCTATTTCCTGTGGCTTTAACAGTGCGAGCTATTTCGGGAAAGTTTTCCGGGAGAAGAATGGTGTATCTCCCCAAAAATATAGAGAGCAAATTCGGAAAAAGTTTTAAAACAAAGAATTTTTCATCTGCAATTTGTCAATAGTTTGCAATGCGTTCTGCCGATATAACTATGTAAACAGCCGTCGTTTTGACGGTTGTTTTTTCGTTTTTAACTGTAATTTGCGCAACAAAATCAGGATTTTAAGCGGATATTAAATATAGGGAAAAAACTAATTTTTACGGAATAGCAAGCAAAGCGAATGAGTACCCATTCGCGGTTTTTGACCTTGATTTTCAACCATGAAAACCAGTCAAAATTTTGGGATAGTCCCAAACCCTTAACCTTAGAAAAAAACGGAGGCTTACGCTATGGCAAACAGGAAACGCAATATACAGCTTAAAATCTGGCTGACAGAGGAAGAACGGCGGCTGATTGACGAGAAAATGAAGCTGCTGCCGACTTCCCAAATCGGCGCGTACATACGGAAAATGGCGATTGACGGGTATATTATCTATACCGACACCGCCAACATAAAAGAGATGAACAAGGAGCTTCGTGCAATCGGCCGCAACATAAACCAAATCGCAAAGCGCGTCAATTCCACCGGCGATATATACCGCGAGGATATTACAGAGCTTCGGGAAAGGCTCGGCGAGATATGGCAGTTACAAAGAACCATCCTATCAACGCTACGCTGAAAAAGGCGGTTGACTATATCTGTAACCCTGCCAAAACGGACGGTACGCTGCTGGTATATTCCTACGGCTGTGCCCCGGAAACAGCGGATATTGAATTTGAATGGACGCGGGAAAAGGCGCGGGAGCCGGGCCCGCATTTAGCCCGGCACTTGATACAGGCGTTTAAGCCCGGCGAGACCACGCCGGAACAGGCGCACGAGATAGGGAAACAGCTTGCGGAGGAGGTTTTGGGCGGCAAATATGAATATGTGCTGACAACGCACATAGACCGCGGCCATATCCATAACCACATCATTTTCAACGACGTCAGCTTTGTTGACTTCAAACACAGCCATGTCAACCGGAAGTGGAAAAACCGCGTCCGCCGGATCAGCGACCGGCTGTGCGGGGAGCACGGGTTGTCCGTTATACCGCCGAATGAGAATAAAGGCAAAAGCTACATAGAACACGCCGCCCAACAGGGCACGAGCTGGAAATCGCAGATAAAAGCGGATATTGACAAGGCGGTTTCACGGTCTACAGACTTTGAGGATTTTCTCCTGCGTATGGAGATTGCCGGGTATGAGATAAAGCAGGGCAAATATATTTCTTTCCGTCCAAAGGGAAAAGAACGGTTTACAAGGGGCAAGACCTTAGGCCCGCGCTATACCGAAGAAGCAATCAAAGGCAGGATCGCCCAGAGAACAAAATCGCCGAGACCGGAGCGCCGTATCAATCTTTTGATAGATATTCAAAATAATATCAAGGCGCAGGAAAGCAAGGGCTACGAGCATTGGGCAAAGCTCTATAATTTGAAACAGGCGAGTAAAACGCTGAATTTCCTGACTGAACACAACATCAGTACCTATGAGGAATTGGAACGGGAAACAGAGAAAATACACGCCTCTTTTGACGCAGTTTCGGAGCAAATCAAGGGAACGGAAAAGAGTATAAACGATACAGCACTCTTGCTGAAACAGACCTATATTTATGACGAATTAAAACCTGTCTACGCCAAATATCAGAAGTCGAAAAATAAATCCGTCTTTGCAGAAAAGCACCGCCGTGAGCTCACACTGTTTGAGGCTTCGGCTAAATATCTGAAAGGGAAAGACGCGCCGCCGATTGACGCATTAAACCGCGCGCCGGAGAACTGGCGCAGCAGAAAAAGGAACTGTACGGCGAGTACAAAAAGCTGAAACAACAGACCGCCGAAATCGACGTTATCAAAAGCAATGTTGACGTGTTGCTGGGTAAAACGCAGGAGAAAGAAAAAGAGCTGGAACGTCATTTGTAGCGCAAATGTAGCTTTACAGAGCTGGGCGCGGCGTATGTTTTGTGATAAAATAGAAACAGCAACTAAAATCAAAGGAGGTTTTGCATTATGAAAAAGATAAAAATAGCGGCGCTTACGCTTGCCGCCGTGCTGTCGTCCACTCCCGTATTTGCGGCGGAGGTTCCGAAAGAAGCGGTAGCGGCATATTTAACGGAGGAAAGCGTTTGTATCACTCAAAATTTAATCAGCCCAATATTGGAGGAAGTACAGAACGGTTTGGGCTTTGGCGAGGCGTGGGGCAAGGCAAGCCGTGAAATCCATTCCGCCGTCCTTTACGGACATACAGGCGGTTACGGGTACGCGGATTTAACGGCAATCGCAAGAAACGCAATCCTGCAATACAGGGATATGTACCTGAGGCTGGACTACTACGCACAGCAGGAAACTGTTGTTAAAGAATGGATTGCTGACCTGATAACGGCAGTCGCAAGCGGAAGTATGGACTATACAACGGCCCGTAAAGAAGCGTATACAAGAATTTATCAAGCTGCCGATCCGGGGTATGTACCGGACGAGGGCATGGCCAATCGCATTTATTTAGATATTCCCGCCGTGGATCCCGCGCAGTTTACCATCGCCCGCAGACTGCTTATGGAGGCGGTACAATGACGAGAACAGAAATTTTAACTGCCTTTTTGAAAAAGAGCGTGTGCCCGGTATTGCTTGCTGCGTTTCTGTACAACATATTCTTTCACTTTGCTGTACAGTATGGTGAGGTCAATTATATGTACCTGCTTATGCTTTGCGGCATACCCTTTGGGATTCGGTTTATGTTCCTGCTGCCTGTGTTCTTCGGGAATTTAGGCACAGGGATTGCAATAGGCTGTTTCAATATCGCAATCGGGGCGCTGATAGGCGGCTTTGTCCTTTTATGGAAACTGGTTGTTGCTGTATGGTATGTGCCTGTTACCGTGGTACGGCTGATACGGGCGTAGCTCTGTAAATACGCATAAAAAAAGAACCGTGATACGGTCGCCGAAAAAGGCGTACCGTATCACGGTATTTTTGTGCCAAAATGTAGAAAGTTAGAACCCCATTTTTGAGGGTATAAGGGAAAAGATATTATCCTTCGTTTTTTACGCTGTAAAACCCTTGATTTTATGCGGTTCTCAGCCGTCTAACTTTCTACTGTTATACCGCCTTTTCCGTATATAGGCGGCTTTTTGTTTGTTCAAAACCAGCTTTCGGCAGGCATCACAGTATTTAGCGCGGTTGCTGTGCCTGATAAACCCACTCCCGCACACCGCGCAGCTCGCCGTATTTTTCGGTTTCATCAGTTCAATATGCAGTTCCTTGTCCAACGGCAGGACGGCAATTTTGAACCATTTGCAGATAATATGAGAGTAGGTAATCGTTTGCGGACAGGTGCAGTCCAGCAGAATACAATTCCCGCTGTCATAGTTGCAGCACTCACGGCGGATAAGGGCGTTGACTCTCCGGCTCTGCTTAGGCTCCAGCCGTACAATGGCGCTCATCGCTCCGGCGGCGAATGTTTGGGCGGTTTCTTTGGCTCCCTGCGTTCGCCTCGCTCCTTTTGCGCCTGCCGCAGCCTTGCCTTAACGGAAGGCTTTTTACCCGACTTTTCCCTGTAAGCTCCCTTAATATCAACGCTGCTGCTTTTTACCTGCTGCGAGTGCGTATGTATGATTGTATTGGAACGGGAATTGCCTAAGCTGATAATCCCGCTGTTTTGTCCCACATGCAAATACTTGTCCTGTCCGTGCGTCCGGCTCTCTTGTTTATTCTCTCTATCGTCCGGCGGTTTGTTGTTGATAATGCCGTCAATGTGGTTATAGTTTTGTTCCTCCGACTTTTCCGCCGTTTCGAGATATTCAAACGGCTTTCCCGCAAAGGTAAATTCCCTTGTTTTCTCAAACTGCGATAATACGCCCTTTTGCAGCCTGTCAAATTCAGCGTAATCCTTTTCGGTAAGATACCCGTTTTTCACCATGTCAGCCTGTGAAGATAGATAGCCCTCACCGTATAGGAAGTAATACATCTGCTTGTTATCAGAAACAAAGGTAAATGATTTGTCGGTATTATCATAGAACGGAATATGCTCCGTTCGGAAAAGGTAGTTTTCCTGTTTCCCTAAATACACCTTGCCGTCGTCGCCCACAAAAGCAATCATCCCTTTGTAGTTGCTGTTGCAGGCGGATTGAATATGTATCAAATGACGCCCCGGCTTTTCAAAATTTCTTTCCTGTTTTTTCGGTACGTCAACTAAAAATATCTTTTCATATTCCGCAAGCTCCGACAAAAGCACGTCGTTTTCAAGCTGCCCCAAATCCGCAAGCATTTCCTTGATTTTATCAAGGTTGTTTTCTAAAAGGCAATCGGATAAATGTTCGGGTACGTCCACGGCAGAGTATTTTTCGCCGTACTCTTTATCGTGGGAACGGAAGAAGCTGTCAGGCTCTAATGCCAGTTCCATAGAACGCTCAACCTTCCTATCCAAAAAATCCGGTTCGCACGCAAAGGGAACAACCCGGTACTGTTCGGGAATGGTGAAAATATCTCCGTCATATACTTCCGTAAAACGGGCGCGGTTCGTTTCAAGATAACGCCCGTCAAGCAAGACGCCGCCTTCTTCTTTGCATAAATCCTCGCCACACTTTTCAAAGTTAATGTAATCAATCAAAAATCCAAGCCCGGATATGTCAATGCCGCGCTCGTCAAGGAAATACCGCGTCAAATCCTCATAATCGTATATATCCGCTATAATGTTGTAACACTCCGTATTCTGCGCAAGGTTTATGAGGTCTGATATATACATGCAATGCTCGCCCGCTTCAATCGCCGCCGAAAAAACAAGTTTTTCATCAGATGTCATACCGTCCAATAGCTTCGCAAGATAAGTCAGTTCGTTTATGCTGTTGTCATATACCTTATTTCCTGATACATAGGTGGTTTCACAGATATTGCCTATTGTTTGAAACTCCTCGTAAGGTGTTTCAAACCCGGTCAGAAAATATAAATCACGGCTTGCATTTTCGGGCAGCCCTGTTTCTTTGAGCGCGCTGTTTATTGCCTCCGCCGTTGTGGGAAAGGTAATATCCACGGTATTCTCAGGGTCTTTTTTATTTACAAGGGTATACTTAAATACATAGCTTTCACCGCTCATAAGCTCTCGCCTCCAATCTCTTTATTTTTCGTTTTGGGAATGTCCTTTTTCTCCGCGGTATTTTCCTTTATTGCCGCAAGCTGCTGCCGGATAGAGGGCTTTTTATCCTCCGCCTTATACGGCAGGGCAATGATTTCCCCGCCGATACTTAAAAAGGTCTCCGGGTTTTTGAACATATCCCCGTATTTTAATACCTGCTCATCCGATAAGCTCCCGAAATTTTCTTCTGTAAGACCCGTAACAAGGAATGTCCCCGCCATAATTTCAATCATATTTTTGTCGTCGTCATAGATGGCGCGGTTTAGAGGAAGGCCGTTTATTTTGCCTTCCTCATTACAGATAATACAAACAGCGTCCTCATACGGATAAAAGGCTTCAATGAGGCCGCCGACTTCTTTTTGCAGGGATTCCAAACCGCTTTCAATGTCTTTTATGTACGGTTCCTTGCACGGCTCTACAACCAATGCGCGAATGGTATCACTCAACCTCATCACCCCCAAACGGCGGTATAAATTCAATCGCCGAAAATTCAAGGTCGGTCATAGCCTGAAACTTTGATAGGATAGTTTGGGTGATACTCTTTAATTCGTCGTCCTCCATATAAAACAATGCGTCCTGCATGTCGGCGATTAAAGCGCTTTTGCAAGATGTATCAAAAATACAAATCAAATTCATTTCTTCGTCTGAAAAATGCGTCATAGGGAAAGTTCCTCCTTTTTGGGTGCGGATTTTTTTGGCGCCGCCGATTTTCCTTTGTTTTCGGCAAGCTGCTTTTTGATTGAGCTCTTTTTGGTAGTTTGGGATTTTACCGCCTTTTTCTTTTCAGGCTTTGACCGTTCAGCGGTCTTGTTCTGCGCCTGTTCACGGTCTAAAAATTTACCCTCGATTGCGTCAATAAATTCTGCCGCCGTATTACGGATCGTTTCAAGGGAGGTTTTCAGTTCCTCCGTTTCCCGTCCGCTGCTCCAGCCTGCAATATATCCGAATGAGTAATCGGAGGTATCAATACCGAAGTGCTGGCATACGGTATACGCCACGCTTTCCGCCTGCACCTCACGGGTACGGCGGTCAATTTTAACCGCGTCCGCTTTATCTTCCTTTTCAGGTAAAGCGTGCAGCTTTGCGTGGGCGATTTCGTGAACGGCGGTTTTGACCGTCTGCAATTCGCTCATGTTTTCTTGAATTGCAATACGTCTGTCCTCTAAATGGTAATATCCGTTGGCGCCGCTTTCTATTTGTTCAAAGGCAACAGGGACTGGGGAAATCTGCTTTAACGCTTCAAAAAATTTATTGTATTCCTCTACGTTGCCCGTGAGCTGATGAACGCCGAGCGAGGGCAATTCTTCGCCGTCGGTCTGGGACACGTCAAAAACGGTCGTAACCTTAAACGCCGGAATTGTAACCTCTTTTTGTTCGACAACGGCGTTGCCGTCTTTGTCAAACTTCTTTTCGTCAATCATCTTTTTATACGGCGCTGGCGCAAAAATCCTGATACCCTTTTCGCCCTTGCGCACCTGCCGCTTAAACTTTGTCTGCCAAGCGCTGTAACCAGCTACTAACGAGGCCTGCGGATTTTGCAGGGCGATTAAAAGCGTGTTTCTGAAGCTGTAATTATGAAATTTTGACATCGTATTCAGATATTCCCGGTATTTGTCGCTGCTGAAAAGGTCTTGTATGCCTTGCTCCAGCTTATCGGTGATTTCTTTCATTCTGTCAGCGTATGATGTGCTTTGGTTCATAGACATGCCTCCCTCGGTTTCGGCTTTGACGGAGACGGCTGTTTGTTCACCTGCTTTAGCTGCTCCCGGATAGGAAAAGGCGTTTGCTGTTCCGCAAACGCCTGTACATTTATATCTGACATAAGCTGTTCCCATTCCTTGCCGAAGCCCCGTACTACCGTTCTGTCGGTCGCTCCGTTTGCCTGAAACATCTTCACGGTATCATAAGCCCGGTTAAATACTTCTTCCGGGGCATCTTTCGGAATATTGGGCGCAAAATGTATTACACCCTGCGGATAGTCGCCGCCTTTTCCAATCCAGCCGCGAATAAAATCGTCGTAGGGTTCGGCGGTTTTGCTTTCAGCGTGTTCTTCAGCGTGTGATGAAAATATCTTTTCGCTTTTGCTAAACTCACGTCCGAGTATCAATGTGCCTGTGCCGGGATTGAACATAAAGCGCCGGTTTTTAATATCTGCCATATCAAAAAAATCTGTATTTGTATTTAACATCGTACAGTTTTTATCAAGATAGACATATCGTTTTTTCACTTATAGCACCCCCTTAACGCTCCGGCTTATCTGTCTTAAACGGGTTTTTCTGTGATTTATCAAATTTACGGTAACGCTCGACAAGTTCGGCTATCATAGTTTCAATGCCCTGCATAAATGTTTTCGGATTTTCCTTGCCTTTTAAAATGAGGGTAAGGGCGTTTTCCCATTCCGCCGTCATATCGGCAGATATGAGGGTATCTGGCAGGACGGAAACAAGAAGCGTACCGTCTTTGGTCGGCAAAATCTGTTTGCCTTTGCGTTCTGCAAACCCCGTCCGTACCAGCTTTTCAATAATCGCCGCCCTTGTTGCGGGCGTGCCTAACCCCTTACGTTCCGCTGGCACCGCCAAGATGGGCGGACGGTCAGTAGATCGGCTTTTGCGCAGCAAAAGTGCTGAGTCGTCTGTCGTGTCCTTTGCTCCGGCCGTTTCCATTGCCGAAAGTAAGGTATCTTCTGTGTACGGTTTCGGCGGTTCGGTATACTTTTCTCTTAGCTCCGGCTTTACCTCTGCGAAAGTCTGCCCTTGATAGAATGACAAAACCGGCTCGCCGCCGTCCTCATTCTCTGATGAGGGCACAAGCAGTTTTTCGATTGCCTTAAATCCGTAGGAAAGTACCTGTTTTCCCTTTGCGGTAAAGGTATGTCCGCCGCATACAACTTCCGCCGTTACCGTTTCATAAACATACGGCGGCGCTGATGAAGCAAGCAGGCGGCAAATAATGAGTTTCAAAATATTCATTTCACTATCGGGAATAGCCGATAAATCCGCGTTATTAAGTTCCATAGTAGGGATAATAGCGTGGTGGTCTGATACCTTTTCGTTATTGAACAAATAAAAGGTATCTGCATGGAAATCCGCAATACCGTCAAATGGCGGCAGTTTGAGACTGCAAGCAATTATTTCCAAAACAGTCCTCGCCATATCCTCGGTTAAATACCGGCTGTCGGTACGGGGATAGGTAATCAGTTTCTTTTCATACAGGGCTTGCGCCAAGTCAAGCGTCTGTTTTGCGGTGTAGCCGTAAAGCCTGTTCGCCGCCCTTTGCAGGGCTGTCAAATCAAACAGTTTGGGCGGCCGTTCCGTCTTTTCTTCCTTTTTGACCGAAACGCAAACGGTCTGCGCGTCCGCGCAAGCCGTTACAAGTTCCTTTGCCGTATTTTCATTGTCTATCCGCTGTGTTTCCGCCTTTACGCCGTCCAAGTCAAGGACGGCGGTAAAATACTTTTCCTTTTGGAAATAGGATATTCTATTGTGCCTGTCGCAAAGCAGCGCCAGCGTCGGCGTCTGTACCCGTCCGATATTCAAGGTCTTGTGGTACAATAGAGAAAACAACCGTGTTGCATTGATACCCACCAGCCAATCCGCCCACAGGCGGCATAAGGCCGAATGATACAGATTATCATATTCGCCGCCGTCTTTGAGGTTTTCAAAGCCTTCACGGATTGCGTTTTCTTCCATTGACGAAATCCATAATCTTTTCATAGGCTTTTTGCAATCCGCCTGATTGTAGACCAAGCGGAATATGAGCTCGCCCTCTCGCCCGGCGTCGCAGGCGTTGATTACCTCGATTACGTCCCTGCGGTTCATAAGGGATTTTACAACCTTGAATTGTTTTTGTTTATCGCCGTAAATTTTGTACTGATATTCAGCCGGGATAATGGGTAAATCCCCATAATTCCATTTTGCGTATTTTTCATCATAAACGGACGGCGCCGCAAGGGCGACCAAGTGCCCCACGCACCAGCTTATGACATAATCGCCGTTTTCAATATATCCGTCCTTGCTGCCCTTAACGTTCAGCGCCTTTGCAATAGCAAACGCAACGGACGGCTTTTCTGCTATAATCAGTTTCAATTAAAATTCCTCCTTTGAACGCAAAAACAGCACCCAATAATGAGTGCTGTTTTTACTACTTAATCTACTTCATATTTTTGTGTTGTATATTTTCTTTTTCCTTTTTTATATTTCGACTGATTGCATTTAATAAGTCATCAAGTTCTTCAAAATAAGAGCTCTTAGTTAGAAGTATTGATTTTTCAGTAGCTAATTTGATTTTTTCTTTGGCTTCAGATGAACATTCCATAATATTATCAAACGATGAGGGCAAATTAAAAAGTATATTACTTAGATTTTCATCAATATCTAAATATAGACTATTTACCTTTGTTTCAGTCAATCCGCGTTTATCACTCGAATAAATTCTTTTTAGTTTTTGTATGGTTTCTATGGCAGTATGTATATGCTGTTCCGATAGTGTAAGTTTTTCCACGGAATATTGTCTGATTATTTTATTGTAGTATTTTTTTATAGCAAGCGCAGACACAACAGTAATAATAGCACTAACTACAGTTAATATATCTGCTACTAATGATAGCCACTTCATTACTCGTCTTTATTTCTACTTTCCAAATAGTGTTTATATTTAAGCATATCACCATACAGCTCCGGAAAAACCTCGTCCCATCTTCCATCTTCCATAAATGCCTTAGCTACCATTTCAGCAAAATGATAATCTCTATTACCTGTTATTTCCTCTATGCGAGTTTCAAACTCAATATGATCCACTTTTTGACCTTTATCAATCTTATCTCTTTGCTCGTCCATTAAGTCCATAATTTTCACATACTGAGAGTGAGTCACTTTACATTCAAATAGTAAACTTGATATATTGCTACCCTCAGCCAATAGTTCTAATCTAAATTCTAAAAAATCAATTTTTTCAGATAGAGCTTGATTTTCAGCTCTTAAATTTGCGATTTCTCTTTCATAGTCCATAGTAGTATCCTCCGCTCAAATGTTATTCAATATAATTATACCATAAATCACTCCATTTGTCCATTGGCAGACTGCAAAAAATCTGTCAATGCAATTTATTCATTCTCTATATCATCAGAATATTCCTCGCTCTCTGTTTCCTCCAGCTCGAAATCTTCTATATCGTCCGCGTCCTCCAGCTTCTTTTTAGGAAGTATCACCTTGTAATAGTAACCGCCGATTACTCCGGCTGCTATTAGGGCAAGAACGATATACGGGGCGGGGTTGCCGCCCTTTTTCCGCTCCTGCGGTTTGGGCTGTTCAGTCTGCTCCGGCTCCGGCGAGGTTGGGGCCTCGGGTTTCGGTTCTGCTGCCGACGTTGGCGTATAGTCCTCCACCAGCGCCGCAAGGTCGCTTTCGTCAACGGTATTAAGGAAATACACGTTTTCGCTTGTACTGCCCTTGTCAATGATGATATAGAACACATTGCCGTCCCGCGCGGTCACGGTGATAAACTGCAAATTCTCATTGTCCGTTACGTTGTCCATAAGCTCGGTGTTGCCCTTTGTGGTTAAGGTTCTATTGTCCTCAATCACAATTTCATTTTTTAGCGTGGGCTCCGGCTCCGCTGTTTCCGTGCTCTGCGCAAACGCCGCCGTGCCTGATAATGCAAAAGCGGCGGAAAATACCGCCGCCGCAAGTTTAAGCCTGTTCTTCATGTTCTGCGTCCTCCTGTTCTTGTAACTGCGCTCTGTATTCCTCAGGCAGATGAAATTCGCCCTTTGCGTAGGCTTTGAGCAATGCCGTAAGCTCCTTGTTGCCGATATTGACGGCTTTCACAAGCCGTACAATCTGCAAGTTTTCTTCCTCTACTTTCTGCGCCTCCAGCGCGCGGACTTTCTTTTGAAGCTCCGCAATTTTTTCTTTTGTTTTCACGATGTCTTTTTCGATTTTTTCAATCGTTGCCACTGTTAAAATCAACTCCTTGTAAATTTTTTAGTTTCCGCCAAGTCTGCCGTAGGCAAAGAAATGGCTTTGCCAGTAGTTTGTGTTGACACTTGTATATTGGATCGGTGAGCCGCAATGTATCATCATTCCGTTTCCTACATAAATTCCGACATGCGACACTTCGCTTGTGTTATATGTACCCTTGAAAAAGATTATATCGCCGGGCTTTGCCTCCTGCGGGGATATTCTTGCGCACTGGTCGTAAATACCCTGCGCGGTCGTCCTCGAAAGGGGATATACGCCGGAATTTCGGAATACCCAGCACACGAACCCCGAACAGTCAAAACTTGTTGCAGGCGTTGATCCGCCCCAGACATAGGGATAGCCCAAATACTTCTCGGCCTCGGTTATCAATTTCCTAAAAGTTTCGTCTGTCAAGGCTTCGCCCGGAATCATATACCCCGGACTTTCGCTTTCATTTGCATAAATATCGTCGGCAAAGAGATAGTCCCGGTTGCCCTTGCTTTCAAGATAGATGTAATACAGTTCCCGTTGGTCTGCGGTAAGCGCCTGTGTAAATCCGTCGTTGGTAAGCGTTACATTCAGTATTTTGTATTCATAGGCGTTCCCGTCCTCGTCCGTGCGCTGTTCTGTGGTCTCTGTTATCCGCAAATGGTATTGGGAATTGAAAAGCGTATCAAGGCTACCCTTAATATCCTCAAATTTGAAATCCATATATACCGCCGTCAGATAGGAAATCAATTCGTAAGGGTTATGTCCGACCTGCGCCATATTATAGTTGTATTCGTCATAGCCGGGATAATCGCTTACAATCCGGTTGATACGGGATTGTAAATCCTGCTCTAAGCTCACATAGTATTCCTCCGCCGCGTATATCTCCTCGTCCTCGGCAAAGTAGGAGGAAACCATAAGCGAATTTGTCCCCGTTGTCAGCATGACGGAGCAGGAGGAAAGAACCGTACCCAGCCATGCAATTAAAAGCGCGATTGCAAGGATCACTCCAAATATTGCTTTATGCCGCCAGACAAAGGCGACAAACCGCCGTGCGGCCCGTTCGGTGTTCTGCGCCGTTTTCTTCGCCGCCTTTGCGGATTGCTCCGCCCGCTTTGCCTTTTGATACTGTTTCTTTATGCGTTGCTTTTGTTGAAATTTCTTTAATGCGTTTTTTTTAAGCTGTGGATTTTCCGCAAGCGTTTTTTCGTGGATTGCTTTGATTTCTGCCTTTTCCGCCTTATGCTGGAGCTTTGCCGCTTTCTGATACGGCGCCGCCTTGCGCTGCCCATCTATGTATTTTGCGGTGCGGACGCTGTAATGCGCCAGCGTTTCCGCTTTTTGTTCAGTCTTATGCGCCGCCTCCACAGCGGTATTTTCATGTTCAGCCTCTGCAATTTTGCCGTGCAGTTCGCTAACCGCCTTTTGCCCGGATAAGGAAACGGCGGTTTTCATAGGCGTAAGAGGGGAACGGTGGTACAGGTCGCCTTGCGGCCGTACCTCCTTTTCAAACTGCAAACGGTTTTTAGGCTTTTGTTTTTGCTCGTCATAAAGCCGTTTTCTTTTGATTTTGGTTTTATGCGGCAAATCCTGTTCCGCTTTATCCGCTTTCGCCCTTGCCTTTTCGGTTTTCTTTTCAAACCGTTTCACACGGTCAAAGGGGACGCCGCCGGAGGTTTTTTGTTCAGATTTTTCCGCTTTGCCCTCCGTCTGCCCGGACGCGGTATCGGGATTGTCCGTAGCGGATTGCTCTGTCTTTATGGTATTTAAGCTGTCCGACCGTTTTTCGGATTTATCATAGATAAGACGCTGCCGTTTCCCTTTACCCTGCGGCCTTTTTTCTGTACTGGAATTATCGGAAACCCGCACCCGCTCAAAAGGGATATGACTGTCTCTGTCCGCTGATACTTCGGAAAAATCGACGTCTGTATTCCTTTCAAACTCCGTTTGATTATCCTGTACCGCGTCGCGGATATTATAATCCTCCGGCTTTGCCTGCGGCGTTGGTTCGTCCGGTATACGTTCTGTCTCATTCTGTGAAATATCTAAATCAACCGGCTTTTGCGCCGCTTTGGTATGCTTCCGATACAGATGGTTTTTCCTTGCCGCCCTCTGCTTTGGCGGTTCATATGCCGGGCGCTCGGCGGGAGTGTCACCATCAGTAATGGACAATTCTTCTGAATATTCTTCCTGTTGTTCTGTTTGCGTCCTATTGGGCTCCTGCTCCTGCGGAGTGTCAGACACATATTCCTGCCCGGTAAAATCAATTACCAAATCTGCCTTATCAGGGGATTCGGCTGTAACGGTAACATTTCCTGCCTGTTCCTGCCGCGTCCGATACAGACGGTTTTTCTTTGCCTGTGAAACCTGCGGCTTATCCTGCCGGGGTTCCGCATGTCTGCCAAGCTGAATATCCGGCCGCTTGTCCTTGATAAAACTTTCCTCCCGGTTCTTTGCCTTAAATTCTTCTTTATCCCGTTTCATTTCTCACCTCCAATTGGTACAAAAAAAAGAACATTGAGGTTAGTCAATGTTCTTTTAAACACTAATCAATTAGTCCATATTCAAGAGCTTTTTTATATCAATTCCAATACCATTAAGGTTGGGTTGTAATATTACAGAATCAACAATATGGCGTCCAACTCCTTTTTTATTTTTCTTTGATATTGAAAAATTACTTAAATCTTTTCCGTTCTCAATATCGGAAAAAACTGAATTTATAATTTCAATTACATCTTTTTCGTCATTACAACACTCCTTAAACGGAATTAAAATCATTTTCATATCTTCTGTTTCATTAATACCCATATTCTTGATATTTTTATATTGAAAAGAGGAATTAGATTCTTTAAAATATTGCGGATGTTTATTTGTTATCAATAGTGCTGGCAATAAATTCTCAGCATCTTCCCCGTTAATATGATGCCAAGATAGCACCTCATTTTGAAAATGACTTGCAACAGTACCTTTAATTACAACGGCTTTGTTTTCAGCAGCTCTTTTAGACATTTCTTCAAAATTTTTATTTAAAATTTCGCTAATTGGTTCTGCCCAACCATAGTCTAACAAATAGATAAAATAATCTCTTTTTGCTCCTGTCGGTATATTATCCAACGAATATATCATCAATCCCATTTGTATTCCTCCATAGTTATAATAAGTATATTATATCATATCCTTATCATAATTTCAATTCGCACACTCAACAAAATTTATAAAATACGCAGTTATTTACACAAGCCCCTGTTTCAATATCCGCAATACATTTCAGTATCGGGTATACCTGCGGGGGACAAACGGCGTTGCCGAGAGTTTTAAGCCGCAAGGCTCTGTTTTCGATTTCTTCCGTTATACGCGGAACGCCGTCAGGCTCCCGTTTCCACAATTTACGTCCGTCCAGCCCTGCGGAAAACCCATCAGCCATTCCACCCAATCGGGGTTGAGCGCCGCTGTCTCGCTCACAGGGTTTTCCTGCTTGATTATCTGCGCCGCAAGGCTGGCGCCGTCCTTGCTTTTCTTCATTACCTCCGGCGGGAAAGTTGACCTTATTCCGTCCGAGGCTATCGGCGTCAGGTAGAACACCGCTGCCGAAAGAGGCAGGCTCCATATTGCCCCGTTCGGGTTCTTCTTCCTGAATATCCCGTTGCCCGATAGATAGACATTGAGGCTCATTGCTTCCTTTACATTCCGGTCGTCGCTTGCAAGGGGCGTGGGAAACATCAGCCGCGACGATAAAAGTTCTTGCGCGCTCATGCCACGCGCCGACGCCGCAAGCCGGATATACGAATGTTTGAACAATGTATCCTGCGCGCTCCAAGTCAAAAACCGTCTTGTCGAGCCCCATACGGATAAACCCGACAACATTCTCCCCAAGCACCCAATGGGGCTTGAGTTCGGAAACAACTCTCGCCATTTCCGGCCAGAGATACCTTGTATCGGCAAATCCTTTCTGCCGTCCCGCTGTACTGAACGGCTGGCAGGGAAACCCGCCGGATATGAGGGTAACTGTTTTTCGTCCTGTCTTTTCATAAAACGCCTCCTTTGTAAATGTGGTAATATCACGGAAGCGGGGCACATGAGGCCACCGCTTTTCTAAAATGCTTGTGGGATAGTCCGCCCATTCGCACTGGCAGACCGTTTCAAAACCCGCCGCCTCCGCCGCCAAATCAATTCCGCCGATACCGGAAAACAGGCTTAAATGCGTCAGCTCATTCATTCCGTATCACTTCTTCGGGTTTGGTCGTCATTAAGCTATACAGCTTTGTGTCTTTCGGGAAACGGTCGATAAAGGGTATAATGGTATTCCCGTAAAATAAAAGCCCCTCGCCGGCTCCCGACTGTGTAACATATGAAAGCTGTTGCGGCGAAATCCCAAGTTTCTTTGCAAGGATTTCTCTGTCGCCCTGCGCCTGATTCAGCATATAGATATAATCACTGTTTTCAAATATGTTCTCAATTTCTGCGCTGCTCAATAAATCTTTTACGTTCTGTGTAATCTGTTCGTTATTATCGGACAGCTTTTTATCTGTCCCTCCGGGGCTTTCGCCCATTTTCATCGGCGTGTCTGTTCACGCCCGGCATAGCATATCTTTTTATCACGGCTTAAATACCGTACCGGCCGATAATGCGGACTCGTGGGGCTGTTATATTCTGCAAATTGCAGGTTCAAGCCCTATGCGTTGCGCGTGGCCGCCGTTTTGCCGGCCGCCTTCCGCTCGGATTGGGACGCTGCACCTTTCCCGGTTTTTCCGCATTGATACTGCTAACCTACATACCGGTTTCAGTTAGCACGGCGTTGTATGAAATCTAAGCGTATAACGATTTTCATACCTTATACACCAGTGGGAATACCGCCCCACTTACGAAAACGTTTCCAAATCTCAACCGAATACGCCGCCGTCTGCTCGTCCTTTAATAGAAGATGAAATTCGTCACAGTAATAACGGGTAGCCCTTTTTTCGCTCCGGTTGATTGTTACCCTGTTCCAAATCTGATCCTGCACCACAAGCATACCCAGTTTCTTTAATTGCTTGCCGAGTTCCTTTATATCAAAGCAGACGATACGGTTGGATATGTCCACCGTGGTGCGGTGGTTAAAGAAATTCAGCGTGCCCTTGACATACAGCTCCAGCGCCGAGGCAATACGCTGCGCCTCCTGCTCCGGCTGCCGCTTTATCTCGTTATATAAATCCTCCAATATCGGCATATTCTGAGGAACGGGGTTTTCAAAATATTTCTGATAAATCCGTGTAACGCTCCGGTCAATCACCGTCTTTTCCACCGGCTCCAGCCCGTTTCTGCCGCCTATGATAAGCTCGCAGAATGAAAGTACAAAGTCGCTCTTTAATGCAAGCGGGTTTTCCTCGTCCGAGTAATTGAGGTTAATATCCAATGGATTTACATAGTCTGTTGAGTTCGGGGACAGCCTTACCACCTGACCGTTTAGAGCGTGGACGAGGGGGTAATACTCGGCTTCGGGATCGCAGATATAAACGTCGTCGTTTGTTACCAAAAAGGCGTTTGTAATCTCACGCTTTGCGGAGAAAGATTTTCCGCTGCCCGGCGTTCCTAAGATAAGCCCGTTCGGATTTTTAAGCAATTTCCGGTCAACCAGTATCATGTTGTTGGATAAGGCGTTTAAGCCGCAGTACAGGGCTTCGGGGCTGTCTGAAAATAATTCCTGCGTGGTAAAGGGTACAAAGATAGCGGTGCTTGAAGTAGTCAAAGCCCGCTTGATTTCTATGTTGTTTATCCCAATCGGCACGCTTGCCATTAAACCGTCCTCCTGCTGATAATCTAATCTGCGTAAAGGACAATTCTTTTGCTGAGCGATTGCCGACACTTCAAAAATCCTCGTTTCCAGTTCTTTGCGCGTCTTTGCCGTGTTCATAACAAGCACGGTCACTAAAAACATTCTTTCGTTGCGGCTCTGCAAATCCTCCAACAGCTTTTTCGCGTCCACGCCGAAGGTCAGTATATCCGGCGGAAGTATATCCATATCGTACCCGCTGCGTACCGCTTTTTTCTGTTCCTCAATGCGCATTTTGTCAAGGTCGGTGATTTTCCGCTTTATCATCTTGATCGCCTCGGTCTGGTCGATGCTCTGGATATGGATATTGACCGCAAGGCTGTGCTGCACGTCTAAAAAGTTTTTTAAAAGCTCGTCCGTGAGCTCCGGCGCGAGGATATGTAAAAACGACACCGCGCCGATTGTATTTCCCATTTTGAAATACCGCCCGTCCGAGAAGTCAAACGAGGTCGGGGCGATAAAGTCCTTTGTGGTTAGTCCCGTTTTGTGGATCAGGTTCCAAGCAAAATTGAGCTTGCTGTCCGCGCCGTTAAAGCAGCCGTGCAATAGTTCAAGGCGTTCCGTTCCCGACAGGGGGAACGCCTGTACGCCCAACACCTTAAAATGATTGAGAATGTCCGCCTCGATACGCTCCAAACGCTGTTTTGCGTTCTGGATATTATCCGCCTCTATCCCAAACGTGATATATTTCTTCCGCACAATGCCGTTGTTTCCTCTGGCAAGCTGGCTCTTTAACATTTCCGCGTACTCCGTCCGAATATCGTCAAACTCGTCATTTCGGGATTTTATATCAATCGCCTTTTCATACTCTGAAATGTCCATGCTCTGATTTAAGAATGAAAGCTGCACCGAAATGGACTTGTCAAAGTAGTTGAGGAAATCGCAGTAGTTTTCAAAAATGATGTTCTTGTCCTCGTTCCGGGCAAGCTGATAGTTAATATCTAAAAACTGAATGGTCTTTGTGTAGAATTTATCCGTCACGCGGCAAATCCCGTCGGGACGCATTTCTTTGTAGGAAATGGTGTCCTGCGCGCTCATGGCGATTTTACCCTGCATTTTCGCCTTTTTCACCGCGTCGGCAATTCTTTTCATTTGCCTGCCCGTTAAGGGCTTTTCTTTCGGCAGGGTGATTTTCTTTTTTTCTTCCGGCAATTCTGTCTACCTCCTGTTCCAATAAAATTTGTTTCTCTATCGCCGCATACATGTTATTCGTTACATACGGCCGTATTTTCGGGCGGCGGTATTTTGTGTTGATATAGTGTTTCAAAACCTTTTCAAGCGGCTGCCCGTTCTTTTCATACATGGCGAAAAAGAAAAAGGGCAGCGCCGCCGCAAGCAGCGTAATGACCGCGCCTGTCGTCCCGAAAATACCTCTTGTTAAAAAGTATGCGGGGACGCCAACAGCCGCAGCACCGCCGAAACATATTAGCTGGCGTTTGGTTAGATTAAACGCTACCTTTGTCTTTACCTCGGTTAAGTCTTTTGGCACCGGTACATACGGCATGGTTATCTCGCCCCCTTATCCTTAACATCTTTTTTCGGCTCCGGCTGTTTCGGAGCCTCGGCAAGCTGTTTTTTGATTGACGGCTTTTCAAATTCCCTGACTTTTTCTTTCGCCCAATCGGGTACAAGCTCCGGTTTTAGCTGCCCTAAAAAGCGGGAACGCTCAAAATGCGTATATTCTCCGTCCGCAAGGAAACGGCCGTATACCTGCCGCCCTCTTGCCGTGGGCGAACACCCGAACCCGCTTTGCGCATAGAACAGCTGATAGTCCGGCGTTTTGTATTTGTCCTTTAAGGTTTCCGGCTTTAGTACCATAACCTTGTTTTCAAAGTTAAGATTATCCGGCGGAATACAATGTGTCTTATCCCATAAATTCAAATCACGGTATGTTTTCCGCACCGAATCGACAAATCCGTCCAAAATAGCCGGGTGCGAATATACGATAAAATCACTGTTACGGCTATCTTCGGGAATAAATACGGTTTTCGCCCACGCTTTATTAGCCCTTGAAAAGCGCCCATCATAATCATGCTGTTGAATGGTATTTGCAAGTACAAATATCGTGCGGTCAAATCCCCATTCGGAAACAACGTCTTTTATACAGTTCGCTTTAAGGTGCATACCGTCAAAATTGTTTCTAATTGCGTTTTCTATATCGGCTTTGCAATAGCAGTTTGCCGCAAAGGATTCCCGGTACAAATCTAATTCGTTATTCCTCTTCGCGTCTTTGAAACTTCCGATATATAACGGTATTTCTTTCAAATTAAAACCTCCTTTTACTCTATCCATACGTCGCTTAATACCTCGTTGCCCCAGACGTCCCAACCCTCCGGCGCTTGCCGTGCAAACATTTCAAGCCGGGGCAGGTCGCCCATAAGCTCCACTATTTTAGCTCTAACTATGTCCGGCTTTTTGCTGTGTTCCTCAACGGGCGAGATAATAAGCTGGTGAATGTTTTTAGAAAATCTCTGCGGCCGTCCTTTTGTGGCAAGCAGGCAGATTTCCGCGTTTGAGCGCGTCCACCATCCAAGCCCGGTAAACCATTGGCCGCTTTTCTTTGTCTGCTTCACCCATACAAACGCAACGGTTTTATATGCAAAGCCCCAAGCCCGGATAACGTCAAAGCATTCCTCCAGCTTCGGGAACGTTACCCATAAAAACAGGGCGCAGTTATCCGCCGCAAATTTTGATACGGGCAGGGCGCATATTTGTTCAAGGGGAACAACCGGGTAATGGTTAGAGGCCGCGCCGCGCTTAATGCCGCCCCAATACTTCCAAGGCGGATCGGCGTAGATAATATTGTATTTTTTCAAAATATAGACCTCCTTAATTACGCTCATCACTTTTGCTAACGCAAAAGCCGCTGCTATTCGCAGCGTTTGACCTTCTTGTCAATGAGCATTAAAAATGGACTTTGAAATACTTCCGGTCTTAAACAGGGTAAAGCACAGTACAACGGTATACGCCGCGATACTGAATATGGTTGCGTGAATATCGGTCGTTACGGTAAAGCTGTTCACCAGCGCGGCGTAAATGCCAACGCATACCATGATGAAAAATCCCTGAAAGCCCAAAGCCACAAGCCCGCGCAGATAGTTGTTCCCGATTTGCCCCCATTCCCGGTTTGTCATGGTAGCAAATGGGATCGCCCCTACGGAGCTGTAAATGTAAATCTCAATCATTCTGCCGAAAATGACGACGGTAATACATACCGACAGAATTTTCATACACAGGCTGACAAGCGCCGTTTCCAGCATTAAGAGCACAAGCTCGCCCGTACCCATTGCCTCCAGCGTCGTCCGCATATCCGTTAATGCGGCGGATATGTCGATATTCGTGTTCGCGCCGATTACGCCGGCGCTTTGCCGCACCACATACTGCCCCAAATCAAACACCGCCATGATAATATCAAAGGTATGCGTTGCGATAAATACCGCAACGCACGCCTTGAACATATACTTAAAGAACATGAACGTGTCTATGTCGTGCATATTGTTCTTCTCGGTTATCATGGTGATAAGCTCATAGCACAATACAAAAGTGATGATAAGCCCGGCAATGGGCAGCACCACATTTTCCGAAAGTGTCTGGATAATGGAAAACACGCTCCCGTTCCATTGCTGGGGCGTTTTGCCTACTTCTGCTGCAATGGTTCCCACCTTTTCGTTGACGTCGTTAAACATGGTGCCGAGGCTACCCTCGATAAGAGAGATTAGAAACTCGTTGATCGCCTGTGTGATTTTTTCAAAAATACTGTCCATAGATTAGAACAGCCCTGACAACAGCGGGATAAGGGTAGTACCAATTACCACGACCCCGCCGCCGGCCATTAGTTGCTTGATACCTTGACTTTTGGCGCCCGGATTGTCATTCCCATACCCTTCCATTAAGTTAATGCCGCCCCAGACGCAAAGCCCCGCGCCGAGGGCGATTACAAGCGACTGTAAAACGGTTACTGCCTGTGAAAAAAATTGCATATTAAATTTCCTCCTGTTCTTGTTTTGTTTTTTCTGCCGTCTCTTGCGGCAGGTCTATTTTGTAGCAGTCGAAAACCTCGTTTTTCTTCACGATAGGTTTTCGGCGTTTCAGACACCTTTCTATATCAAAGGTATTTTTCTTGTCATAGTCGGACAAATACTTGTAGTTGGGGTGTTTGGTTATATCGTACTTATCCGACAGAAACGGCCTCACGCCGCGTACCTGCAAGATACATTTCCCGCCGTCCATAACGGCGAGCTCGTCCTGTGACATCAGTTCCTTGCCTAACTTCTGATAATTCAGCCCGTAGGAGTTTTGATTGCTCCGGGTTTCAGACGTGTTGTATGTATCTATGGTTTCTTTTCCAAGGGTTTCCGATATTTCTTTGAGCGTGGTTTTCTCCTTGCCGCCCAAAAACAAGGTGCTGTCGCAATTCCCTGTAATCGTGTCGGCGTTGTCCTTGTAAATGGCTTTAAGCTGGCTCTGCGCCTGCACCACAAGGCAGGCCGATATTTCACGGCTTCGGAATACGGAAATAAGGCGCTGTAGATTCGGTATCTTAATATTTGCCACCTCATCCAAAAGACAGCGCACATGCACCGGCAGCCGCCCGCCGTATTCGTCATCCGCTTTTGTACATAGGATATTGAATAGCTGTGAAACCACCATAGCCGTCACAAAATCAAAGGTGTTATCCGTATCGCTGGTGATGATAAACAGGGCGGTTTTCCTGTCACCCAAGGCGTCAAGCCCCAGTTCGTCGTATTCCATTAAGTCCCTGAGTTCCTTTATATCAAAGGTAGCAAGACGGGCGCCGCAGCTCACTAAAATGGATTTTAGAGTTTTGCCCGCAACCATTTGTCAAGGACTTTTTCATCATTTTTTTTAAAAAGTTTTATTTCTGCATTTTTTCGATGTCGTTTTTGACTAACCGCATAATTTTGTCATTCAAGGTCTGCTTGCTCGTCTTGCTGAAATGCAGCTTGACTATGTATGTTGTCTTGCCGATTTTCTTTCTGACAATAGGGACTTGTTCTGTGGTATTTGCTGTTTTTAATTCATTCATTTTCTGTAACCTCCGTATATAAAAAATCCTATCCGCTCTGAAATGATAGGATAGGATAAGATAAGTATTTAATTCAATCTATAATTTATTTATTAGATTATTTTATTATTATATATATTTATTGCGTTGGATTTACCGACGTCGGATTTTCCAACATCGGTAAACCCAATCTTGGCAAAACCGTATTTGGCTTTTCATCTCTGCGGCTTTTCAAAAACGATATATTCCATTTTCCCCATTGTGCCGTCTTGCTTTCTTGTTTGCCGGCGGATAACATAGCCCTCTTTTTCAAGCTCCCATATCGCTGTCCGGACAGCGTCAACGCTCTCTTTGTTGATATGGGCAAGCCCTTTGAGGGTAAAGTCCCATTCTTCGGGCAGGGACAACATTTGAGACAGCAAGCCCTTTGCCTTTAGGGACAAATTCTTGTTTTTGAAATGCCTGTTTGACATGGTAACATAGTCCTTTGTCCGCTCTACTCGGAATACTGCCATTGTGTCGCTCCTTTCACAAAAATTATATTTCATTTTCAAATTCTCGGTTTTTCTGCCTTGTCTGTGATTTGGTGATACTATCAAGCTGTTTTTTTATATCTTCAACCGTTTTTACTTCATCACGGAGTTTATACATATCCGCATAAAGAGATTGCTTTTTCGGCGTTAGCTGTTCGACCTGCGTTTTCCATTCCGCAACGGGCAGCTTGCCGTGATTAAAACTCTTTTTCAAAAAACGAACCGCCGCATTGTATAAAATCAAGTCGGCGGTATGTTCGTTATAAAAGCTCTCTTTTTTCTTCGGTTTCTGTGATAGATATTCCTTGTAAACAGGGCGGCATTTGCGGTAGATTTCCGCCTGTTTCAGCTTTTCGGATAAGTCCGATATTTTGTTTTCGGTTTTCTTCAAATTCCGTCTGACGGTATAATATTCATTCTTTAGCTTGTCAATCCTTTCATCAAGCTGCGGAATGGTAAAAATATTGTTATTCTGCAAATAGACAACCGCTTTCGCTACGACTTTTAAGTCCCTCAACTTTTGCCAATGGCTGATATTTTCCGTCGGCCGACGATTAAGTAATTCAATAATATTTTCGGTTTTGGCAGGCTCGGACTTCTCGGCGGTAAATTTTGCAATCCACATTTTAAGGCTCTTAATTTTCGCTTTAATTTCAGCAAGGATTTTATTCGTCAATGAGATTTCTCGGTTGATATTGCCGCGTTCAGTTTCAAATCCTTTGCGTTCCATTTGGCTTGCGGCAACGCCTAAATGGATAGAGGGAATTTTATCAATTCCTTGTCTTGCAAAAGAGCGGTGGTCTATGCGTTCGGAAATAGCATTTTGCTCTAAATATTTATTTGCAAGCTCCGCCCACGCTGACCGCCAAAACTCCGCTTTGTCCTGTTCATTCCAATCAACAGTATTGATTTTACGGGTTTTATAATTGCCGTTTTTCAGCTTGATTTTCTCACCGTTATCGTCTAAAATATATTCTTTTTTTGACTTTGCGCCCCATTGTCCGTCTTGTTCAAGCGGACGCATAGTCAGCAGAATATGTGCGTGTGGATTTCCGTCCTGTTTATCGTGAATAGCAAAATCGGTGCACATTCCGGCAGATACAAAATTGTCGTTTACATATTGCCGCACAAGTTCAATTTGTAAATTGCGGTCAAGTTCTTTCGGTATGGCAATTTCAATTTCCCGCGCAAGCTGTGAATTTTTAGATTTCTCTATTTTTTCAACGGAGTTCCACAATACAGCACGGTCTGAAAATTCGGGCGGAGCGTGTGAGGGTAACAGGATTTCCGTATGCACAACGCCGCCTTTTCTTGTGTAATCGTGAATGATACCGTCATACTCGTTTGTCAGCTTTTCGCCGCTTCGGTAAGCGGCGGCGGCAACCGCCGACTTGCCCTTTCCTCTGCTGATTATTTTTATACTGCAATGATATATCGCTATATAAATCACTTCCTTTCCGTTTCATGATTTTTTTACTTGCATTTTTTGTGTCAAGTTTATCTTGACATAAAAAATCAAGTCCGCAAAAAGGGTGCGGGGAAAATGCCTTTTCCCTGCGTATGAAAACAAAATATTGTTTTCATCTGCCCTCTGCAAGAGCCTACGGAGTACGCACACACCCGTCAGGGTGTATAAGTGCGCCCTTGTTACAACAAGGGATTATCTTTGCCCTCCGTAGACTGTCGCAATTTCTCAATTTTCGCCCTTGCAAATTCTGTTGAAAATATGTCTATTAAAAGTGCTTGTATTTGCTCATTTGTAAAGTCTGCTGCGTTGCCGATTATGTTTTCCAAAATCGCCCCTCGTTCAATCAACCGCCTTGTCCGTTTTTTGCGTTCTTCGGTTTTCAGCTTTGAAACAAGGCGGTCTTGTCGGTGGGTTAGCTGTTCAATCTGTCGTTGTGCGGCTTGTATTTCATCATCAATATTTTTCATAATTTTAAGTCCTTTCATAAGTTTTGAGTATAGAAAAAGAGTAACCGTTTTATTGGTTACTCTCAATCCGTTTCATCTGTCAATGTCAAATTCTAATATCGCTTTCATCAGCTTTGCCCGTATTTCCTCCGCATAAATATAATTGACAACACCATTATATTTTGCAAAAAACATAATGTATGCGTTATAGTGTGCTAACAGTTTTTGCATAGCTGTGGAATCGCCGGCGTTCGCCTTTTTGATTGTTTCAAAATCGGGCGGGATATATTTATTCATCTATGTCGTCCTCCATAATCTCACGCAAATTTTTCAAGGCACGGATATGGATATAGCTAATGTTTTTCTGTGCTTTTCCAATCATCTCCGCAATATCTTTCAGCTTGTAATCGGTGAAATAATACATCAGAATTACATCACGCTTTTGTTTGGATAACTGCAATAATGCTTTTCCCAATTTATAATCATTAACAGAAAAGATATATCCAAAGGCTTCAAAATGATACTGCAAAACAGGGTATGTATCGCACTTCCCGCACTCTAAAAAATAATCGTTTAGGATTTCTTCAAAGGAAACATTGCGCTCAGCATATTTGCTGTTTTCTCTGTAAAGATTGATAGCCTGATAGCGTATTGTCTTTTTGCAAAAGCTGTCAAAGCAATGCCTGATATGTTCCTTTTGCTTGTCTGTATAGTTCATTGTCATTCCTCCAATATTGATTTTTGGTTTTCAAAATCAGTATTGGGTGGAGGGGAACGGCAGCATGGCAAAAGAAAAAGCCGATAGTTTGAGATTTCTCTACAAATTATCGGCTCTGCGTCTTGCAGTTTTGTTATACACTCTGCGTCTTTGCGTCTGGCTCTTTTATAACTTCAATATTAAATTGTTTTGCGTTTACTAAAGTTTCATTTTTACATTTGGGACAGAATAGCGGGAAGTTTTTCAATTCCATATTTGCGCATAATTTTGTCCTTGTCTTATTATGGCATATGGGGCATAACACCCAATCGGTAGCCTGCATTTCATACACTCCGTTTGCTATTATCTTGTCATACTTATTACAGCACGAAAATGTGTCTTTGCCGCCATCATTTTTTGATAAGCCTCGTATGCTCTTTCAAGGGGAAACACCTCAATCATTGGGCGAACATCAGTTAAAACGCTGAATTTGATTGTTGCATTTAATTCGTTAATATCTGTAAAAGTTCCCTTGACGCTACCGTTAGACATAAGGAAATCCATTGCCGACCAATTAAGCTGTTCATCCGAAACAGCGGCAATTATCAATTCACCGCCCTTGCATAATCCGCCCATTAAAGAGGAAATTGTTTTCGGATTAGGAGCAGTAGCAATAATTGCTTTTGCGCCCCCTAAAGATTGCAATACATCAGACGCATTTTCTCTTTCGGTATCAATATAATGGTGTGCGCCTAATTGTTTCGCAAGCATTTCTTTGTCCGAGCCGCGAGAGATTGCCGCAACCTCAAACCCCGCTTTTTTTGCATATTGAACGGCTAAATGTCCTAAACCTCCAATACCGGATATTGCAACTAAATCCCCGATATGCGCTTTGCTGTTATGCAATGCCGAAAAAGTTGTTTCGCCGGCGCAAAGCAATGGCGCCGCTTCTTCGGGGGTTATTTCATTGGGAATGGAGATTAAACCGTCCTCATAAACAACCATATATTCAGCATAACCGCCGTCTGTTGTTAATGCTGTTGTATGACCGTGCCCGCCATGCCAGCCAACACCAACTCTTTGACCTTTTGACCACTTTGTTCCGTTCGTTTCAACAATACCTACAACCTCGTGTCCGGGTATGCGTGGATATGCGCTTGCCGCTCCCTCTATTACCTTTGCATCTCCGTGACATACACCGCACGCTTCTACCTTAATTAAAACTTGCCCCTCATCGGGTGTAGGTATAGGGATTTTCACAAGTTTCATAGGCTCGTCTTTTTTTGCGACCTGTATAGCTCTCATCATTTTCATTGATTAGACCTCCTAAATTTGTTTGATAGTAAGATTGATAACTTAGTTTATTATCTGTATATATTATCTTACAAACCAATCAAATTTGCTTGCCTAAATCTACAAGAAAATTGCCTATTTCTTTAATCTTTTTTGAATAATCGAAATATCTTCTTTAGGTGATTTACCAAACATTTTCCGATACTCTCTGATAAACTGTGATACACTTTCATAACCCACATCAAAAGCCGCTTCGGTTACATTTTTACTCTCGTCTAACATTAAGCGTCTTGCTTCCGTTAAGCGTAGGCGTTTTTGACATTGTAATACCCCCATTCCTACGGCACTTTTGAATTTCTGATGTAAATACGAAACACTCATACTATGCTTTTCCGCAAGATTTTCAACTGTAAATGAATTTCGATAATTCTGTTTTATCCAACTATTTATTTTATAGATTTCACCCGCTTGTTGAAAATTAACCATACTCTGTAAAAACTGTTTGCCACAAGAACCACACAAAACGCAATATATCAATTCCCGTTTCATATGTTTGCCCATAAAACCAAGTCCAGCAGGGCGATTTAAGGCGCAAATCAAATTATAGGCTATATCTATAATTCTTTGTTCAACTTCATCAATCATACTGTCGTCCACTGTTCCTTCGGCAATTTGCACTGTTAAATCATCGTCTAAATCTAATATAACAGAAAGTACATCATCTAATGTGATAGTAACTGATAATGCCAAAAAATCCTGTTCGTCTGAAAAAGTTAAAACATTTCCAGATATAGGTGTATCTATTGCTGAAACAGAATATTGTCCCGAAATATAATCCATTATTCCCGACGGTGTATGTAAACGTATTGAGCCGTCAAGAACTAAATAAATATAAGGCGTTTCCGTTTGCGGCATTTGAATTATACTGTTTGTAAATCTATATGTTTTCAAAAATGGCAATGCCGTTTGATTTTCTCCATTTTTGACTGTAAACTCGCGGACTGCCCTTGTTAGCTTATTAAGTATTTTATTCATAATAACCTCTCTTTTTGCTATATGTAATTAACATTTATATTATATATGGTTATGCCAACAAAGTCAATCGTTGCCGTTAATATGATATATCAATGCAAAAATAGAAACAGAAATATGATTTTTCAAGGCGTTGTATCAATCGGAAATAAAGGAAAACACACCAGTTTGTAAGTCTTATATGATCTCATAATGATTTTATATATCCCTTGCAATTTCACGATTTTTAATCTCTCGCATACAAGTCTTGACCTGTAATTTCAGCGTAAAATCAACGCTTTTTACACTCTAAATGCCTACTGTTAAGCCTTGCAACCGTGTTATGCTTTTGTGCGTATTCTCTTGCTTTATTTTTGCGTTCCTCGCTATACGGCGCGGTCAAGCGGATTGACAGCCGCTTTTTGTCAATGATATATGCAACGCCACCGCAAGGGTAGGCGGCTTCCAATTTGGCAAGCATGGGATACTCCTTGCTGAATTTTGCGAGACGATTTTTTAACGCCGTGTTGTAGGTGTAGATGTTCGCCGTACTGTCGGCTTCGTTAAATAAAATTATCGTTTCGCGCTCGTACTTTTTTAATCTGTATTCCATATCAATTTTAACCTCCATTTTTACAAGTGAAAAGCCGTCTTTGAATACTCAAAAACGGCTTAATGATTAAGTTTATTACTTTGTGATTTTTAATTGGTTTGCTCGGCTTTTAACTCCGCATTTTTTAATAATTTCCGTACTTGCATAAGCAAATACTCAGCACTTTTGCTTTGCAAAAGCCGCCTTCGGCGTCCGCCCTTCTTGGCGGTGCGTACTGTCAACAGGGGGAATATCCCAATAGCAGAAGTCGCCCGCTTTATCAATATCGGGATTGTAGGCGGGATTTACTGATTGATAAATTCTTGTATAGGCTTCTTGCTTTGCCGTTTCATAGTCCGCGCCGTTCTCAACCTCAATTATTAAATCCGCAATTAAGATTTTGACGGTATTTTCTGTTTCGGCGTAATAGTCGGGACGTAAGTACATATCCCTGTATTGCAGGATTGCGTTTCGCGATATGGCGGCTAAATCCGAATAGCCGTAACCGTTCGTATTTTTTGCAAGTACAGCGTTATAAATCGCATTGTGCGCCTTGCACCAAGCGGGCTGATAACCCAAACCGTTCTGAACCTCGTCCAGAATGCCGCTGATTAGATTTTCCGCTATGGCTGCGCTTTTTTCTGTTGCGTTTTCGGGATAGCTTTCAATCGGTATTTCTGCGGCAAGCGTCGGCGTTGCAAGCGATAACGCAAGCATTAAAACTGCGATTGCTTTTGATACATTTTTCATTTTGATTTCCTCCGTTTTCATTATGATAAATTTGCTATTTCTGCAACAGGCGCATTGACATACTGCGTAATAATGCCGATTTTTGGCTCTTGCTTTGGCAAGGTCTGAACGGGAATAAATATGCCCTTTGCAATATCTTCCGCGCGGAGCTTGTCTTTTTTCTCGTCTATTCTTTGTTTTCGCTGTGCCTTTGTACGCTCGTAATCTTTTTTTGTCAAGCCTTGTTCCTTTCGGCGCAAATAATTTTGATGTAAGCGGTCTTTCCGCGCCTCGCGCTTTTTTAATTCCTCGATTTCTTCGGGTGAAAGTTCAGCGTCCGCAAATTTGGGCGGAATAAATCGCCCTATAAAATTAAAATATATTTCAATTTCCTGTGTTGTTTCAACGCTGCCTTTGCGGTCTCGTTCGTGTACCAAAATTTTGTCCACAAACTCATTTATCATCGTTATGCTTAAATCATTAAAGTTTTGATATTTTTCGATTAAGGCAATGAATTTGTCCGCCGATTTTGCATTTTTATCATAAGCGGATATGTTCGTTTCAAGGCTTTTTATTTCCTCGTTTAACTCCCGCTGTTCCTTTGCATACTGTTCATCAAGCATTGAATATCTTTCATCAGGCAGTTTGCCAAGCGCGTTATCCTCATAGATTTTACAGATAAGCACTTCAAGCTCTGACTTTCTCTGTTTTGCAGCCGCAAGCCGCGTCCGCTGTTTTTTAATGCTTTCCGACTGCTGTTTTGCCTGTGCCTCCTGCACAACTTTGATAAATTCCTTGCGGTCTGTATTCGCATATTCGGCAATGGCTTTCAGCATATCGGACAGTAAGGTTAAAACCACGCTTTCATTAATACGGTGCTGACTTTTACATAGCTTTCCAACAGGGACTTTTCCATATTGAGCGCAGGTATATTGTGAAATTCTTTTGCCGTTGTTCATTCTGTGAACATACATTTTTCCGCCGCAGTCGGCGCAGTATAAAATCCCCGTAAGCGGCGCAACCTCGCCCCAGCCGTTGGGATAGCGTCTTACATTGCATCGGATTTTCTGCACAAGGTCAAAGGTTTCTTGGTCTATGATAGGTTCGTGTGTGTTTTCAAAAACCGTCCATTCGCTTTCGTCTACATAATGGCTTTTCTTGTCCTTGAAATGCTTGCGCGTTTTGAAATTCACCGTATGCCCCAAATACTCACGCTTTTTCAGAATACTTGCAACCGTTCCGGAGCTCCAATGATAAGGATTTTGAAAATTAACTTTTTGATGAAGTCCTTCGCCGTGTTTTGCTAAATGTGCGCCCGGTATTTCCACCTTGTCATTTTCAAGTATTCCTGCAATCTGGTAGGGACCTTTGCCCTCTATGGTTAGCTTGAAAATTCGTTTTACAATTTCGGCGGCTTCCTTATCGACTATCCATTGGTTTTTATCTTCGGGCGATTTCAAATATCCATAGCAAACGCAGCTTGAAGTATGTTTACCCGACATTCCCTTTGACTTGAAAACCGACTTAATCTTGCGGCTTGCGTCCCTCGCATACCACTCATTCATAATGTTTCTGAAAGGCAAAAAATCGTCCTCGCCCTTAAAGCTGTCCACTCCGTCGTTGATAGCGATTAAGCGAACGCCCTTTTGACGCAGAATTTCCACATATTGACCGACTTTGAGATAATCTCGTCCCATTCTGCTTAAATCTTTGAGAATAATTGTATCGACGTTTCCCGCTTCAACCTCTTTCATCATTGCAAGAAAACCGGGACGGTCAAACCGAGTACCTGAAATTCCGTCGTCCGTAAAGTGGATAGGGTTAGGAAAGCCGTTCTTTTTTGCATATTCTTCGAGCATTTGCTTTTGATTGGATATGCTGTTACTCTCGCCTTGCAGTTCGTCGTCTCGGCTCAAACGCTCATACAAAGGCGTGATTTTTTCCTGTCTTGTCATTTTTGACAACTCCTTTCGCTTTTATTTTTAAGATACGGCTTATTCTTGATAAATAAGTCTTTCACATTATATAACACCCGCCGCCAATTTGAATTTGCGGTACTGCTTAACCGCGAAATGCTCCGGTTCCTTTTCCGCCAACCTGTCAAACAGCATATCCACCGGGCTTTTGAAATTCTCGTCATCCTCGCGGGCCTCGCTGGCGTTTATCATATCAAGCAATGTGATAAAATTCTTTTCTTCCTCCGGCGCCTCGTACCATATGTAGCCGATATATGCCGAGTACAGCAGGCGTTCCGACTTTATCCAAAAATCCTCGCTTGATTTTTCGCCCTCGCCTTTGGTATTCTCAATCAGCACGTTTACCAGCTTCAAAATATCCTTTTCCGATTGCAGATAGGCAAAGGGATTGTAGTGCATACTCTTTTTGAAATTGATTGTGTTCAGTACCTTTATGACATACCCGCCTTTTACAAGCAGGTTCCCGCACTCCAAGAGGACGGTGCCTTTTCGGTCTGTTTGTCAAGGACATAGAGAAAAGTTTCCCTCATTTCTTTATGGATAGGTCATTTTCCAGTAGCCGCATGACTTTATCGCTCATGCGCTCTGTGCTTGTCTGGCTGAAATGGAGCGACAATTCATAGGTGGTCTTGCCGATTTTCCGCTTGACGGTTTGCGGCTTCGGGGCGGCGGTGGTCTTAGTGGCTGTTTGCGTGTTTTCCTGCATAGGCTCTCCTTTCTGATTTTGGCAAAAGAAAAAGCAGGAAGTCCTTTTCAAGATTTCCTGCTCGGTAGTGCTACTGTGAGGGTAGCGGTTATTCAGTTTTCAATGGCTGTGTTACGCAATAGAAGCCCATTTTTGAGGGCAAAGGTATAAAATACCGTCTTTGCGATTGTGACGCATAAAAAGCCTTGTAGAATAGGCGTTTCAAGCCGCCTACTGCGTAATATCTTGCAACATATCCAGTGCTTTTTACTTGGATTTACAGTTTACGTTTTCTTGATTAGTTTTAGTGTTATGTTTCTTCTGTCTGCAATCTCTTGAAGCACTCCTGCTACATAAGAACATTGTGCTTTGTCGGATAGTGAGGATAATTCATTATTGGATTGTAGTTGTTTCATGGCTTCTTGCAATTCTGAAAGTTCCAACAAATTGACTGCCACACAAAAGAAATTTTTTTTACGCCCGTCATTGTAGTTAGAAAGTAAGTACGAAAGAATGTGGGCTTTTTCTTGTTGTTCAAGATTATATTGTTCAATACCAATAGTCTGCGCCTTTTAAACGTCTGATTTTTGCCGTCTATGTGTGATAAAAGAATCGTATTCGTCAATGCGCTGATATTGTTCACATGGATAATTTTCACACTCAAAACAATATTCGATTTTTCCATGTTCAAGACTACATTTCGCAATTCTGCATGATTGATTACCATTACCACAACCGCCGCAATAATTTCCTAAAAACATAGGGCATAGTCCGCAATTCAATCCGCAAAGAGAAAATAATTGGTTTTTTCGCTCAAATCCTTTCATAGTACCACAACTCCATTAAGGCTGATTTTTCTTGTACCTTTTACCGCCATTATACCACTTATCCGGCGCAATCACAATTCCATATCACGCCGTTTGCTCTGTGTTTTGGCTCTGGTCTGCTCCGGCTGTACCGCCTGTTCCACGCACTTCTTGACCGCTTCGGCTTCCTGCACCTCCGCTTTCAAGGTCTGCAAACTGCTATACAAGCGGCTTTTCTTTTGGGTAAGGTCGGCAACCTCGGCTTTCCATGCTTTCAGCTTCAGCGCATTGTCTTTCCCTAAATGCTCTTTGAGATAACGCTCGGCACTTTGGTACAAAATCAATGCGGCTCGGTGGCTCTCAAAAAATGCGTCCTGCTTCTTGGGCTTGGTCTGCATATACGCCTTGTAGGTGGGGCGGTGTTCCAGATACTTCTCGGCTTGGCTTATCAGTTCCTTGCGCTCATGGAGTAGCTTTTCCGTCTGTTTGATTTCCCCGTTGGTATTCCAGTACCGCTTTTTCATATCCGACACAACTTCCTGCAACTGCATAAGGGTAGTGATGTTCCTGTTCTGTAAGAATTGAAACGCCTTTGCGTACAGCTTCAAGTCTTGGATTTTCCCGTACCGACTCTGTGGCTTGGCGGCTTCTGTGTAGGCTCGGTTAAGCAATTCTAAAAGTGTAGGCGGCTGTTCTGGACGCTCGGAAGGGATAGGAACGGAAGGGAAAGGATTGACCGATTGATTTTCCTTTGCCTGTGAAGCCTTTTCTTTTATCCATGCTGTGAGGGCGGCAATCCGGCGTTTGACTTCTTTTAACAGTCGGTTTTGTTCCCGTATCTCTCTGTTATGCTCGCCTTTCTCCGTCACAATCCCTCTGCGCTCCATTTGGGTGGCGGCAACGCCCATGTGGACGGTAGGTATCTGCTCTATGCCTTGCCGCTTATAGGAACGGTGGTCTATGCGCTCTGGTCTGTCCTGCGCCGCAAGATAGCGGTTTGCAATATCTGCCCACGCCTGCCGCCATACCTCGGCTTTCTATTGGCTGTTCCAGTCAACCGTATCAACCTTGCGGCTCTTGAATGTGCCGTTTTTCAGCTTGATACGCTGACCGTCCTTGTCTAAAAGATATTCCTTTTTTGACTTCGCTCCCCACTTGCCGGACTGCTCCAATGGGCGCATGGTAAGCATGATATGGGCGTGAGGGTTTCCGTCCTGCTTATCGTGAATGGCAAAGTCTGCGCACATTCCAACGGACACAAAATTTTCTTTCACATATTCCCGTACAAGCTGTATCTGCTGTTCCCTGTCCAGTTCTACGGGCAAGGCAATTTCAATCTCCCTTGCAAGCTGTGAGTTCTTAGCTTTCTCGATTTTCTCCACGCTGTTCCAAAGGATAGAACGGTCTGCAAAATCCGGCGGCGCATGGGGCGGCAAGAGGATTTCCGTATGCACGATACCGCCTTTCCTCGTAAAGTCATGGGTAACGCCGTCATAGTGGTTTGTGAGGGTTTCTCCGCTTCGGTAAGCGGCGGCGGCAACGGCTGACTTGCCTTTCCCTCTGCTGATTATCTTAATACTGCAATGATATATCGCCACGCTGTCAACCTCCTTTCGGGCGGCATATTCAGACTTCATGGCAGACGATAGACTGCAAAGCAGGGTATCGTCTGGCGTGAAGTACACAAGGGGTAGGGAATGAAATTCCCGTAGGGGAGTGTAGCTCCCCTGTATCAGCGGAACGCTGATAAAAGCCCTCGGCAGAGCGCACACACCTGTAAAGGTGTATAAGTGCGCCCTTGTCAAGCAAGGGAGATTTAACTCTCCCCGTTTTCTTCCCCAATTTTCCGTAAATGCTCCTGTGCCTGTGCGGTCTGAAAAGCAATCTCCAACAAGCCCTTTATCTGCTCGTTGCTGTACTGCTCCGGCTTCTCCAACAGGCTTTCCAGTATCGCCCCACGCTCAATAAGGCGGTGTGTCCTCGCCTTGCGTTCTGCGTCTTTTTTCTGATTGAGAAGTTTCCGCTTTCTGTTCTGCAACTGCCGGATTTCTTCCTCGGCTTTTGCAATCTTTTCTTCAATGTCTGTCATGGTTACAATCTCCTTTCTGATTTCGGGCATAAGAAAAGCAGGAAGTCCGTTTCGGGATTTCCTGCTCGGTGGTGCTACTGTGAGGGTAGCGGTTATTTAATTGTTAATGGGTTCTGCAAACTGGGATTTATCTATGAACAGAATACAAAAAGTGAAGCATATCGCCATTATAGTATCGTGTGACAAATTCATCTTCTTTTTTCATACCAATACTTTCCGCCACTTTCATAGAAGAATGATTATCTGACTTTATAATGGAATATACTTTATCTCTCTTTAATTGTTCAAAAGCATATCTTTTACAACCACTCGCCGCTTCACTTGCATATCCATTATGCCAAAAACTTTCTTTTAATAAATAACCGATTTCTAACACTTCTTTGTCCTTATAGGGTTGTATCGTCAAACCAGCCTGTCCTATCATCTCGCCAGTATTCTTTAATACCACTGCCCATAACCCAAAGCCATATTTTTTGTATCTTTCTACTTGTCTATCAAGCCATTCCTGCACATCATTATCTGAAAAGTCATGTTCATAAGCATACATAACTTTAGGATTTTGCAAAATTTCAGCTAAATCTCCATAATCATTTTGGTTCATTTCTCGCAAATATAAACGTTCTGTTTCTAATATCATTATCTATTTTATCTCCTCAAATTCAAATTTGACATTTTTATTATATCACACCTCGCCTATGTTTCCTATCCCTATTCAACAAGGGCAATCAGCTTTTTTCTGACTGCCCCTGTCTGTTCTGCCGCCTTATCCGATTATCTTGAAATTCTCCACAACAGCATGGATTAAGCGGCGTTCCATGAAGTCTTTTTTATCGGTGTCTATCCCGTAATGCACAAGCCCCCTTTCGTCATAAACTGTCTTGATACATTTGTTGCGGATATAGCTTTCATAAGTTTTCAATACCGTTTGAATGGCGGCGGCTTCTCCCTGTGTGGCGGCTATGATTACCTCAACGGGCAGATAGCGGTCTTTGTATTTCCTACTCATGGCGGCACACCTCCATTTCTGCCCGTATCTGCCGGACAGCCCTCATTTTGTGGTAGCTGATATTTCTGGCGTTACAGCCGTAGAGGGCGGCAATCTCTTTGTTCTTAAAGCCTAAGAAATAAGACAGCAAGATGATTTCCCGTCTGTACGGGGTAAGCCGTCCTATGGCGTTCCCCAACGGCTCACTCTGCACCTCGACAAGCCATTCCCTCACTTGGAAACGGTAAAGCATACCAGGGTAGCGGTCTGTGGTACTGACCTCGCCTAACTCCTTTTCCGGTAGGGAAGAAAAGGACACTTCATGCGCCTTGCGGCGGCGGTTGGCGTGGTAGTAGGTAATGGCAGCATACTTTAAGACTTTCGTACAGTATGCGTCAAACTGGCGTTGCAATATTTCTATGTTTTCGCTCATTCGGTTTTCCTCCTGTCTGTTTGTGTGATAGTTACGCAAAGCAGACGGGAGAGGTGGGGAACGGCACCTGACCGCTTTTTTTTTATTGGTTTCATACTCCTGTACCAGACTTTCGGTTTCCGTAGTTCTTGAATTTCGATTATCGAAGTTCAAGAGTTTCGATTTCCGAAGTTCCAGACTTTCGGTTATCGAAGTGTATAAAGCTGATTATATCAATACAAGTATAACAGACTTATCTATCAATCCTATCCTTTCCTTTCCCAAACCCTTTCCCTCCCACGCCTACCAGTCATAGAGGGAAGTATCGTCCATGAAGTTCTTGACATAGATGATGTTCGGCTTGCCTAAGCCTTGCCGGACGCACTCAATCAGCCCGATACCTTTCTCGCTGTCCAGTTCGGCAAACAGCTTCACAATCTTTTCAGTGCCGCATTTCAGCCGTTCCCTTGCGTCCTCCAGTGTGAAGTAGATGAACACACGCCCGTCCTTATCCGTCCAACCGTTCTTCATGGAAAGCTCCATGCGGTCTATCAGCATACCATACAAAAGTTTTGCGTCTGTGGAGAGGGCTTCAAAGCGTTCATCAGAAAACAACAGCTTCGGTATGCGGTAAAATGCGTACTGTTCGGCGGCTCTGCCGTAGAAGTATGGAAAACCCATGCAATCAATCCTCCTTTCCCACTTCAAACAGCGCAGACGGAACAAACAGGGGGCAGGCATATCCTAATACCTTGTGAGGTTTCCGGCTTCTCAAAATCCTATTGGAATAGGGCTTGTGAAGCATGGAACACGCCCAAAACACCCTCATCTGTCCGTCCTCGGCAATCTCTGTTTTGCCCGTTCTTTCTGCTCCTCTGTGAGCGTGACGGTCTTTTCCTTTGACCGCAGACTGATAAACCGCTTCGGCATGGTATAGGTCTTGCTGACTTAATCAGCCTTGACGCATTGATAGCACTGTGGGTTTTTCTCCACTAATTTATCAAGTTTCCGTTTCCATACGGGGTCTGCGGTGTAGATACTGGCGGTGTCCTCGGCGGCGTTCAAAAGGATAACGGTTTCTTTCTCGTATCGGCTTAATCTCATATCTGCTCCTTTCCGGCAAGAGAAAAGACACTCCCTAAGAAGTGCCTTTCCTGCCTGTCATGCCTTATCCGGCGGCGGTAGCTCCACCTGCCCGACAAAGTTAAAATACACATCAATTTTCTGTTTCCTGTCCGTCCTGCCGCCTGTGGCTTCATGGACTACCACCTTTTCGATAAACTCGTTCAGCATGGGGGTGGTAAGTTCCGTAAAATCCGTATATCGCCGCACAACGGCTATGAATTTATCGGCTTTTGCGCTGTCCTCGTTGAAGCTGTCAATCTGCGCTTTCAAGCCCTCTATCTCGGTTTCCAGTGCAGTCTGTTCGCTGTCATACTCGGATAACAGCCGTTCAAAATGCTTGTCGGGTATCTTGCCTGTGGCGTTGCCCTCGTACAGCTTCTTGATTAGGGTATTGAGTTCCCCGTTGCGCTCGGTGGCTTCTGCAAGCCGCCGTTTCTGCTCCCTCTGTGTTTCCGCCATTTGGACGGTAGAGGTCTTTTGTACCTTGTCGATAAACGCCTGTTCGTCCTGCCGTACATAGTCGCTGACTTCCCGTATCGCCGTTAAAATCAGTTCCCATAGAACGGAAGTCTTGATAAAGTGCATAGTGCAATCCCTTGTGCGCTGTCGGTAACTGCCGCAGATATAAGCGTCGTCTGCGTCATATTTCTTTTTCTTGGTGGGGCTTGGCTGCCGGTGTGTCATTTTACTGCCGCAATCGGCGCAATAGACAAGCCCTGTCAAGGGGTGGGGCGGTCTGTTATAGCTTGGCTTTCTGACGGTTTTCCGTAATTTCTGCGCTAAATGCCACGTTTCCTCGTCCACAATGGCGGGGTGGGTGTTCTTGAAAATCATCAGTTCGTCCGGCTCTGCCTTGCGCCGCTTCTTGGTCTTGTAGCTGACGCTGACTGTCTTTCCCAGTACCGTATGCCCCATGTATTCCTGCTTTTCAAGGATATAGGAAACGGCGGTGGCAGACCAGAGATAGGGATTTGTAAAGCCTTTGCTGTGGTCGTTTTCGGGGCAATGGATTTTTGCGTAGGCTGACGGTATCAGCACCTTTTCAGCGGTCAAAATATCCGCTATGGCGGTAACGCCTTTCCCCTCGATTACCATTTGATAAATCCGGCGCACAACGGCGGCAGGCTCTTCATCAATGATTAGCTTCTGTTTATCTTCGGGGCTTCTCAAATAGCCGTAGGGAACGCTTGGGGAAACACGCTTGCCGTCCTGCATACGGGATTTGAAAACCGCCTGTATCTTGCGGCTTGCGTCCCTTGCGTACCACTCGTTCATAATGTTTAGGAACGGGGTAAAATCGCTGTCTGTTGGTTTGCGCTGTCTATGCCGTTATTGATAGCGATAAACCGCACGCCCTTTTCCTTGAACATGACTTCGGTGTAAAAACCGACTTTCAGATAGTCACGCCCAAAACGGCTCATGTCCTTTACGATAACTGCGCCCACATTTCCGGCTTCTACCTCGGCAATCATGGCTTGGAAGCCCTCACGCTCAAAAGTCGTTCCGCTTACTCCGTCATCTGTGAAGTGCCGGATAGGGGAATAGCCGTTCTTGTGGGCGTAGCTTTCAAGAAGCTGTTTCTGGTTTTTGATACTGTTGCTCTCGCCTTGTAACTCATCATCTCGGCTCAAACGCTCGTATAAAGCTGTGATTTTCTTGGCTTCTGTGGCTGTCCTCATGCTCTGCACCTCACTTTCTGCGGCTTTATTTTCTCTGTCCTTAATAGATTAACCCTTTCGGGTCTGTGACAACGTATGAGCTGTGCATTTGCATAAGGTTAGGCTTGATGAAAAACCTCGTCTTGCCGGAACCGGAGCCGCCGATTACAAGTACGTTTTTGTTCCTTGCGTACTTCGCTGTTTTCGGACGGCTGTTCATGGTAAGCCCCTCGGTGTTTGTCAGCAGGATATTGTTCTTAAAATCCTTGTCCATGTACGGCTTTATATCCGCCGCAGTACCCCAGCGCGCGGAGCCGTACTCCATACCTTTGCGGTATTTCTTCGCGTTCTTGCTCCGCACATACAAAATCCCCTTGACCGCCAACGCGCCAAGCACGCCAATTAAAAGGTCGAAAATATGAAAAGAGAGTACCGGGGCTTTGAAAAGCTCCGACACTCCCTTAACAAGCGCTATTATTATATTACCCTCGTTTATCCTATACGAGTACGCCAGCTTATCCGCAAGCCAAAAGATAAAGAGAAAGGGGAGGTTGGAAAGAACGGTTTTCTTATCTATCCTCATAGCTCAACGCCCCTGTCTTTTTCCTTAACTTTTTCGCGCTGCCTTGCCTGCTGTTTTACCTGTTCTTTCAGCTTTGTAAGCAGCTTGCGGACAGACGGCTTTTGCTTTTGTTTGAGTATTTTTTGGGAATACTCGTTAAACGCCATAGAAATACGTTCCTCGTCCCGCCCTTTGAAAAACACATAGTATACAGGCGGGTCTTTTGTCCGGCCTTTCTTCAAGGCAAAGTCGATTTCATATTTCTTTGCCGTCCGGTTAAAGGTTCCGATGTTTTTATTGGTGATTTCAATACTGGACAGCGCCGCGTTTTGCTTTTCCAAATCCGCTAAGCTCTGTTTCCCTTTCGGGATTTCATGCTGCTTTCCTTTGCGGCTCTGTAAATACATCTGCATGGCCTGCGCCAGAGTGCGGCTTGTCATTTTAGCAGCAGATACAGCCAGCGCGATTGTTTTCCGTGTTAATTCCTCTTGTATATCCTGAATAGGCAATTCCCCCTTTCAGCAGCAAACGGGGCGGTGTATCTTTGCCGCCCCATTGCATATTTGCAATTCTTATCGGCTTACTTCACCCAAATTTCATTTTCGGAATCTGAAACAGACTTATGTGTATTGGTCGCCTCCATAATGTCGTAGTACGCCCAGTGCGCATTGTTTTTGAGGTCGGTAAACTTGTCCAGTACGGATAGGTTATCATTGATATACTCTTTGTCCGCCGTTCGTCCTGTCATTCGATTTACAACCGTTACAACCTCGGCGCGGGTGATGTTGCTGTCGCCCCAGAAACTGCCGTCGGCATAGCCGTTGAGCCATTTTTCATTTGTAGCAAATGAAATGTCTTTGACCGCCCAATAGGAATGAGAAATATCAGCGTACTTTGTTGTATTGGCGGGGTATTTCACTTCGTGAAACAAGCCGTAATACCGTACCGTCATAGCCGTAAACTCGGCGCGTGTTACAGGAGCGTCCGGTCTGAATGTGCCGTCCTCGTAGCCTTCGATGATACCGTACTTTTCCAGATACCCGACTTCCGCCGCATACCATGCGCTGTCTGCTATGTCGGTGAACGTCGCTTTGCCGCTTGCTGTTTCACCTTTTTCTTCCGAAATCAGCCGTGCAAAAATCGCGGCAGCCTCGGCTCTCGTCATATCGCCGTCAGGGCGGAAGGTTCCATCGTCATAGCCCACGATATACGCCTTGTGTTCCGCAGCAGGTAAAATGACAATGCCGTTTTTATCGGTTTCTCCTGTCGCTTCGTTTTTATTCCTGTCTTTCAATACGACTGTATAATCTGCTTTCGCCTTGCCGTTCCGGTCGGTCACAGTCACGGTGTACCAGTTCCCGTCCACTAAGGTCTTGCCTGCGGGGAGGGTAAGGGTGACTTTATCCGTTCCTGTAGACTTTGAAACAGAAACGGTCTTGTTGTCTTTGTCCGTTACCGTTACATTGACGGAATTGATACTGCTGCTCCAGCCGCCGCCACCGCCGGAACCTCCGGACGAGCCGCCGGAGCTGCCGCCCGTGGATTTAACAGGCAATATTACTTGTCCGCTTGCGTTGGTCGTGCCGGATTTTTCTGTGGCCTTATCTTTGACAGTAACGGAAACGCCCTTGACCGGGTTCCCGTCCTTGTCTTTCACGGTTACGGTTGTCTGATTGCTTGTTGTGAGCGTGTACGTATCGGGCAGGGTAACGGTTATTTTGCCGTCCTCGATTTTTACAAGGGCGTTTGCAATATTCCCGTCCTTGTTCGATACCGTTACCGTGTAAGCGGTTTCGGTATCTTCCGTGTCCGGCTCGCCGTCGCCGTCCGCATCCTCGCCGGGTTTGGTTTCGGTAATATCACCGTCACCGCCGTCGCCTGTGACATCTTCATTCAACGGGGGTACAGTTACTTTGCCGTTTTTATCGGTGATACCGCTGGCCGACTTCGGCGGCTCCGGTGTATCTTCCGGTTGTTCGGGTTTCTCTGTCAGCGCGGGGTTTTCCTCCGGCTGTTCGGTTTGTGCTGCCGCCTCGGTTATGGTTATCGGCATACCGGAAACAGGTGCATTATCCGCCTTGTTCAGCACTGTAACCGTCACGCGGTTATCGTAATCGTCCACCTTAATATTTTCGGGAAGTTGTACGGAAATGTTTTCGCTTTCCGTAACAGCGTCGTTTTCGTCCGGCGCGTTCTGGGTTGTAGTTAGCATTACCAGTGCACCCGCAATATTGCCGGTTTCATTCGTGACCGTCACGTTGTAGCCTTGTACTGTCACGCGCCCGTCGCTGTTGGTGTAGCCTGCGTTGACAGGCGGAACGGTCACTTGCCCGTATAGGTCGGTTACACCCTTTTCGATATAGTCTGCATCGCCCAATGCAATCACGGTTACGCCTGTCTGTGCATTGCCGTTTTGGTCGGTTACGGTGATAATGACCGGGTTTTCCCGCGTCGGTTTTACGCCGTCCGCAAGGTCAACAACAAGGTTGTTGCTTTCACCGATGTAAATATCGCAGTTTGGAATTATAATATTGGCCTTATCCGTTACAGTTACAACATAGGTCATTTTCTGCTCGCCGTCCTCGGTTCCAACTGTACCGTTATCGTCTCCGGTACTGCTCTGACTGTTCGGAACGGTAAGCTGACCGTTTTCGTCAGTTGCACCTGTGGCCGCGTTGTTGTTGCCATCATAAATGAAAATCTGCAAGCCCTCTTTCGGCTCCTGTGTTTCGGTATAGAAAACGGTGATTGTTGTCCGGTCGGCATAGTCCAATAATCTGCCCTCCGGCAGCTTGATTGTTACATTGTCGTCCTTGTCAATGGTGATTTCACTGTCAAATACCGGCTTGCCGTTTTCGTCAGTTAAGATAATGGAGTAGTCTCCGACTGCCGCGTCGCCGTCCTCGTCCGAATGGTCGGTGTCAATGAGCTGGGGGATTTCTACCGTTTTCAAAACCGCACCGCAGGTCAGGCATTCCATATGCTTTTGTCCCGCGTTTTCAATCGTTGCAGGAACGTCAATGATCCATTCGGACGGCTTGTGTCCCAATGCTTCAGTGTAATCGCCGGTATAGCTGTAACCGCAGTTTTTACAGGTATATACCGTAAAGCCGTGCCCGGTACAGGTTGGCGCCGTTACTGCCGTATTGTAGTCATGCGGGATTTTATCGGTGTAATCTGCCTTGTAGGTATCGCCGCAGGTTTCGCATACATAGGTGGTATAGCCCATTTCCGTACAGGTAGGCGGTGTTACCGTTTCGGTGTAACGGTGCTGCTCGCAGTCCGTTAAATCCCCAATATATTCCTTTCCGCAATCCGGGCAGGTGTAAACCGTATAACCGTGCTCGGTGCAAGTAGGCGGTATGACTTGCCGGCTGTAATTGTGTTCCATCATGTCCGTATAATCGCCGATATAGCTGTCGCCGCAAACTTTGCATGTGTAGGTCGTAAAGCCCATTGACGTGCAGGTCGGCGGGGTGACACTCGTTTCATATTCATGCTGTAATTTTTCGGCATAATCGCTGATATAGCTATCGCCGCACGCGGAACAGGTATATGTGGTAAAGCCGTGTTCGGTACAAGTGGGAGCAGTCACAACAGTATTGTAATCATGTTCTGCTTTGTCCATATAATCTGCCGTATAACTGTCGCCGCAATCGGTGCAAGCGTAAACCGTGTAGCCCATCGCCGTACAGGTCGGGGCGGTAACTTTCGTTTCATAGCTGTGTCCCTTTGGCAATTCTAAAACCGTGCCGCACTTTTCGCATGTTTGCGGTTCGGTGCAGGTTGCAGCTGCGCCGGGGGTATGTCCTGTTGCGGATTCCGCCTTTATCATCTTTTCGGTACAGTTTTTACAATGAAATTCAGTGACGCCCTCGCCTGTGCAGGTGGGGCTTGTTACCGTGTGCCCCTCGTCCCAGCTGTGGCCGGTCGGCTCGATGTAATCGGAAACGTAGCTTGCGCCGCACATGGTACAGGTAGAAGTGGTATAGCCCTGCTCTGTGCAAATCGGCGCTTTGGTAATGCGCTCGTAAGCGTGGGAAATCAAGCCTGTAATATCGGTGATGAAATTATCGCCGCAAACAGAACAAATATGTTCAGTATATCCGACTTCCCGGCAAGTGGGATTGTGTATTTTCGTGGTATATGTATGCGCTCCTGTGGGCGTAGTTGTTTCGTGAAAATCGCCGCACTTTTTACACATTGTCAGCACAAGCCCGCCTTGCTTGCAGGTTGCCTCTCGGATTGTTATATCCTCGTAGCTGTGCCCCGCTGCAAGCGTGTAATTCCGCTTTTCCAGCCTGCCGCAGCCGTCGCACTGCCAATATTCAAACCCTAAATCCGTACATGACGGCAGGACGGTTTCCACATAGCGGTAATCATGCGTATGGTTTTCTTCCGAACCCATCGGCGACAGGATAATCACCGTGTCGCCTTCTTCCTCCAAAAGCCACACATAGCTAACCCCGTTTTCCGTCATATTCTTGTTGTCATACTGATAGTCAATCTCGTAGTAAACTGGGTAATATCCGGCTTCGGTGTAATTGGGCGCGGAGGTGAGATTGCATTTTCCCGCGCTTGTCCCGTAGCGGATAGAGGTATGTACGCCGCTGTCCGATAAATCCGACACGGTTACGGTATGCGCGTTCCCGTCCTCCGTCCCGTAGTAGGAGCTGACAACGCTTTTCGCCGTCAGATATTCGCTTGTTTCATATCCGCAGTCGCCGCAGGTTTCCGAAACGTAAAAACGGCTGTTTCCAAGCTGTGCGTCAATCGTTTCGGTGAAGTTATGACGCTGTTGGCTTTCGCTGGCTCTTGCCTGCGTGCCCTTGCAGAATTGGCAATACTGTCCCTTTTTCAAAACCGTTGTATGGTAAGTTTCATTGTAGGGCTCATATTCCGTATTGTCAAAATCAAAGAAAAAATTGTTATCGCAGGGGTAAAGGATATATACGTTTTTGTTAAAGCTGTATGCGTCCTCGCCGTCAACGCTGTTAAGCGTGCCGCAGGTTTGGCACACGCTTTTCGATAGCGATAGGTAAGGCTTTGATGTCATCGCTGCCTTTTCCCCCGCTTCACACCGTGCGTGCGACTTTCACCGCACACGGCGTTCCATCAATAT
>JABLTO010076580.1_pt1 | contig 83033 bp, 67 predicted proteins | sample 7160091 | NCBI WGS metagenome assembly JABLTO01 (sample SAMN14651225, study PRJNA627086) | human gut metagenome | isolation source: feces | host: Homo sapiens | reverse complement strand
TCCCGGCACAGGCGCTGATCCAGTTGTTTTTCACAGAGGGCAGGCTTTAGATCCAGCAAAATCCGATAGCTTTCCTGTTTCATACGGCGCATATGTGCACTCGCGCTCAAAATCACGGGGCCTGTCAGACCAAAATGTGCAAACATCATCTCTCCGAAATCGGAATAAATCTTTTTGTTTTTTTCATTCACGACCGTTATCTGAATATTTTTCAGCGTCAGCCCGGCAAGCGCCGCAACCCAATCCTCCGCAACCCGAAGCGGTACCAAAGACGGTCTGATCTCGGTAATTTCATGTCCCAGATCCTCTGCCCAGGTATAGCCGTCGCCTGTAGAACCCGTCTGCTGATACGACAGTCCGCCGGTAGCCAAAATCACACAGTCACTGTAAATCTCTCCGCGGTGCGCCGTCAAAACGCCGCAGGCACGGCCGGATTCGTCCGTCAAAATCTGATCGGCACGGTCACAGATCAGCTCCACATGATTTTGTATTAAAAAGCGGCGCAGCGCGCCCGCAATATCGCGGCTGCGGTCGGAAACCGGGAAAACACGCCGGCCGCGCTCCACCTTCAAAGGAACGCCGAGATCTTCAAAAAAGCGCATGGTATCCTCATTCGTAAAGCTGTAAAACGCACTGTATAAAAAATTGCCGTTGGTCGGCACGTTTTGAATCAGTGTTTCAACATCTTCACAGGCGTTGGTTACATTACAGCGGCCTTTCCCGGTAATCAGCAGCTTTTTGCCCAGTATTTTGTTTTGCTCGATCAGTTTCACCCGGCAGCCGCGCTTGGCCGCCGTGCCGGCCGCCATCATCCCGGCCGCGCCGCCCCCGATTACAATGACTGATTTCATGTTTTCACCATTTTCCTCTCATAAAATAAGGGCAAGATTCCTCCTGCCCGATGCTGTCGCACAATGCGCCGCCAGCCAAAAATCCGCGTTCTGAAAGCAAAGCCCCGGCTTTACGCCGAAAGTATGTAAAACACCCGCATGCAATATGCCTAACCGATGACGCCCTTTTTCTTTAGATGTTCTTTAATTTTTTGAAAACTGATATCACTCAGGTCATGCTCGATCTTGCAGCTATCCTCATACGCCACATCCTCTGCCACGCCAAGCGCGATCAGACCGCGCGCAATGATCTCATGCCGCTCAAACATTTTTTCCGCAATCTGCCGTCCCTTTTCGGTCAGGGTTAAATTCCCGGCGGCGTCCATTTCCACATAGCCGTCGCTGCGGAACCGTTTCATCGCGACCGAAACACTCGCTTTGCTGAAGTTCAGCTGCGCGGCGACATCAACGCTGCGCGCGTACCCCTTTTTTCGTTGGAGCATCAGTATCGATTCTAAATAATTTTCAGCAGATTCCTTGATGATCATAGCAATAACCTTCTTAAAACAATATTTTTTTTATTGTAACACAAGAAGCGGATAAAGTCAAACCCGACTGCAAAAAATACCGGTTTTTCATACCGGATGAAAAAAGGGACTGTAAAACGCGTTTTACAGTCCCCTTGACATTTGATAAATCTGTTTTGTTTTTTATAAGCCCAGACTCTTTAAATAGTCGCGGCTCATCTTGGCAGCCTCCAGCGGAGGACGGTCAACCGACATATCCTGTTCTACGATCAGGATTTCTGCGCCGGCTTTTTCCGCCGCGTCAATGATCGCCGGGATATCCTGGATGCCGTGTCCGACCGGACGGAATTCAAAACCGTTCTCGCTCTTGTCCGCTTTCTTCTCTTCCTTGCCGTCCTTGCCGATCAAAGCATACACAGGACCGTCGCCCAGGTTCTTGCAGACAAAATCCTTTAAGTGAACAACCTTGATTCTTCCGGCATACTTCATCAAATAAGCGGACGGATCATAACCGGCATAGTGTACCCAGCAGGTATCGATTTCCGGCTGCATATATTCCTCCGGCAGTGTTTCAAAAATCCAGTCCAGCAAGAACTTATCTTCATACTTGTTAAACTCAAAATCATGATTGTGATACATCAGCTGGATTCCGTTTTCTTTCAGCAGCTTGCCGGTCTCCAAGAACAATTTCTTTGTCTCTTCCCATTCGGGCGTGCCGGGCAGCTTGTTAACATCATAGTGCGGTACGGCACAATACTTTGCGCCGATCGTCTTTAAGTAATCGGCTGCCTTTTGACCCTCCTCGGCAAACAGCTGCGGAGCCTGGTGTACCGACACGCACTCTAAGCCGTACTTATCCAAAAGTGCCTTTACTTCTTCTGCGGATTTGCCGAAATAACCGGCAAATTCCACGCAGTCGTAACCCATTTCTTTCACAGCTTTCAGCGCTGCGTCCATATCCTTTTCCATCGCATCGCGAATGGAGTATAACTGGAGACCGATTCTAAACTTTTTCATCCTAATACCTCCTGTTTTATTTCTCATTTTCCAGTGCGCCGAACCACGGACAGGTAATCTCAATATTTTTTTGGATCGGGCAAAGCCACTGTACGGCATTCTTCATAATTTTTTGCACATTTTTGTCATGGAAGGACGGGTTTGTCTCGTGTCCCGGCTGAAAATAAAAGATTCTTCCATGGCCGCGCGTCCAGGTACATCCGCTCCGAAAGACCTCGCCGCCGTTAAACCATCCCATAAAGATGGTTTCCTCCGGATAAGGGATATCGAACGGCTCGCCGTACATCTCCTCCGGGTCGAGGACAAACGTTTCATCCACACCGGCCGCAATCGGATGATTGGGCCTAATCGTCCAAATCCGCTCCCGTGCGCCGTCACGCCATTTGAGCGAGCACGTCGTACCCATCAGGCGTTTAAAGATTTTAGAAAAATGTGCGGAGTGCAAAAGGAACAAGCCCATACCGCTAAGGACGTGCCTCTGCACCATATCTACGACATCGTCCGGCACCCTTTCATGCGCCATGTGTCCCCACCAGATCAAAACATCCGTATCATCCAGAATTTCTTCCGTGATACCGCAGTGTTCATCATCCAGCGTTGCCGTTCTGACCTCGACCGTGTCACTCTTTAAAATGCCGGCAATAAACTGATGCAGGCCGCCCGGATATAGCTCCGTCACCCTCGCATCCGTCTTTTCGTGCTGGTTTTCATTCCATATCAAAACCTTCATAGCAATACTCCTCACCCGGCAAAATACCGTGCTTTATCCCTGTTAGATTTCCGGAATTTTGATTTCAACCTCACGGCCGCACTCGCTGGACTTCACAATACCGTCTAAGATTGCCTGGTTGTAGATAATCTGACTGGTCGGAACCGGCGCCGTGCCGCCCTCTTTGATTGCATCTAAGAAGGAACGGATCTTGTCATAGAAAAGACCTTTTTCCGGCGCCTTTAAGATCGGAATCTCCGTCTCAACCTGCTCGCCGGCTACCTCGTGATAAATCTTCATCGGGCCGCCGACCGTGCCGTTCCAGCACTCGGTAGACGGAATCCGCAAACCGCCCTCAGTACCTAAGATAATGGTATCTCCCGGCGTGTCAAGATTCATGGCCCATGCGATACGGAAATCTAAGATAATATCCCCTTCCAGACGGATAAATGCAGCAGCAAAATCATCAACACCGAATACCTTTGCATATTCCGGATGGGTGGGATAGTAGTCCGGACGGGTACCGAAGTAAGCGGATTTATAACCCGATACGGTAAGGGGCTTCGGATAGCCGATTGCGTTCAGCACCATATCCAGAGAATAACATCCGATGTCACCCAATGCGCCGATACCGCCGGTCTTGGGGTCGATAAACGAGGTGCCGAACGGTGTCGGGATACCTCTGCGGCGGCCGCCGCCGGTCTGAATGTAATAGATCTTGCCGAGCTCGCCGGACTGCACGATCTTTTTGATCATCTGCATGTTGGGGTCAAGTCTCGGCTGGAATCCGATGGACAAAATCTTGCCGCTCTCTTTTTCTGCCTTGCAGATCTCAGCAGCTTCTTCGATCGTTACGCACATCGGCTTTTCAAGCAGAACGTGAACGCCCTTTTTCAGTGCATAAATGGCACACTCCGCGTGGGTCATATTGTATGTACAAATGCTGACCGCGTCAAGATCCTCGGCATCCAGCATGGATTTATGATCCGGGTAGCACTTTACGCCCTCAACGTCCCACTTTTTAAAGAAAGCCTCTGCCTTGCCGGGCACCAAATCCGCACCGGCCACAATCTCAACGTCCGGCATCCGCTTATATTCCACGATATGTGCGTCTGCGATCCAGCCGGTACCGATGATACCAACCTTCAGCTTTTTGCTGGTATCAATGGTTTTTACTTCCTGATTTTCTTTGAACTGATCCAAAATGTTCTCTGCCATGTTTTCTGCTCCTTTGCTTTTTATTTTTTATATAAAATGCTTTTTTTACTTTCCATGCCCAGTGTAGCATAGGCGCTTTGAAAATGCTACAAAATTTTTGCAAAAAAATATCAATTATTTGCGCTTTTTTCTTTTTACCCCCATCCGCCCACCGCGCCGGAGCGGATCAAATCCGTCGGGAGTTTTCCCTGCGTCGCGCCCAAACGGAGTTTGTATTGACATTTTTTTTCGTTTCGTATATAATAGGGAAAGTATCGGAATTGGGGTGGGAGACTATGCTGGATTTCGCTTCCGTTTGTGCAAGCGGCGAAAAACAGGAAAATCACGATCATCTTGGCATATTGGAAGAATCTTACTGCGCTTGCTTTGCGGTCTCGGACGGCAAAGCCTTGCCGCATATTGCAGAGCTTGCCGTCAGCACGGTTCTGGCCGATTTTAAAGAACAGTCGGAGATCACCACCGCCACCATGCCGCGCTTTTTGGAACATGCACAAAAAGAACTGGAATCGTATCAGCTTCAATGCGCCATTCCCGGCGGCGCAGCGGCGGCCGTTCTGCTTACCGACGGTGAGCTGGCGGTCTGGGCACACATCGGCGACTGTCGGATTTATCATTTGCAGGATCGGCTTTTATACGAGATCACGGCCGATCACAGTGACGCCTACGCGCGCTATGAGGCCGGCAATATCCGGTATCCAAAGATCCGCACGGATCGGACGCGCCGCAGCCTGACCCATCTGCTTGGACTCAATCAGGATTTTGCACCCGTGTTTTCCAGCCCTGCCATGGTGCGGAAAAATGACAGCTTTTTGATTTGCACAGACGGCTTTTGGGAAAACATCCACGAGCGCGAGATTGAAAAAACGTTAAAACGCTCCAAAAACGCCAAGGACTGGCTTTGCCGTATGGAAAAAATTGTGGAGAAAAACCGCGCAAGCGGAAAATATACAAAGATTTTGGATGATTACAGTGCGATTACGGTTTGTATTTGACGGTGTAACCCTCCAAAGCAACAGACGACAAACAAAAAGAAAGGTATCTCATTATGAAAAAGAAAATCCTGTTCCCTCTTTTTTTATTGGTTTTGCTGCACATGCATGTCTTTGCGACCGGCGTTACCCTGAATTTACTGCACGGCGGCCTCTCGCTGCTGGATTCGCTGCTGCTGATCGCCATCGGCCTGGTAATCATCGGTGTGCTTCTTATCTGCATTGCCTTATTCAAACCGCTGCCGGAGCCAAAGGAGGACAGCGGTGCGGACTCTTATGAAGATTCGGACGAAGACGATTTTGAAGTGGATGACGAGGACGACGACATCGAGGACGATGATGACACGGACTATGAAGATGAGGACGATGAGGATGAGGACGACGAGGACGCGGACGACGAAGATTCCGAAGATGACGAAGATGACGGGGATACCGCAGAAGATGACGAAGAATCGGTAAACGACGAGGACGTTTCGGATGCAGACGACGCAGACGACACCCCGGAAACAGACGCAGAGCCGGAGCTTTCCGCAGAAGAAGAAAACGCAGACGATTCCGAAAGCCCGGAAGAAACCGAGACCGCACAGCCGGAACCGATCGAAGAAAAGATTTATCCCAAGCTGACTTTGGTTGATACAAAAACGCACGACTTTAAAATTCTTCCGCTCACCGGAAAGACCACCATCGGACGCAGACGGAGCAATGATCTGGTACTGAGTGACAACACGGTTTCCGGTCAGCATTGTATCATTTTGACCGAGGGCGATGACATCTATATTCAGGATCTGGATTCTACCAACGGCACCTTTTTAAACGGAAAACGGATTCACGAAAAAACCGTATTGCAGCGCGGCGATAAGCTGATGCTCGGCAAGCAGGAATTTACCGTAAACCTATAACGAAAACAAAGTGAAACGAGCTGCCCCAAAAGGCAGCTCGTTTTCGTGATAAGGAAAGGGTTTAGCGATACAGGTCTGCTCTGTTCAAATCGCCGAACAGTGCCATCTTCTTTTCAACCACCTTTTTCATGGCCTCAATGCAGGGCGGATAAATCGCATTCGGCTCAATCCACTTCGGATTTTCAGCGAGAACCTTTCTGCACTCTTCATAGAATGCGAACTTGATGTCGCTGGAGATGTTAATCTTCGAAATACCGATCTTCACCGATGCGGCGATTTCTTCATCCGGGTTACTCGAACCGCCGTGAAGAACCAGCGGAACATCCACGGTGTCGCGGATTGTTTTCAAAAGATCCAGCTTCAGCTCCGGCTTCATGTTCTTCGGGTAGATACCGTGCGCCGTTCCGATTGCAACGGCCAGCGAGTCGATCCCCGTTTTATCGATAAAGTCTTTTGCCTGTTTCGGATCCGTATAGATAATATCGGAACCGCCCTCATAGGAATCCCCGGTTGTACCGATGGTTCCTAGCTCCGCCTCAACCGAAACGTTAGACGGATGTGCAACAGCGACCACCTTTTTGGTAATTGCAATGTTATCCTCATAGGACATGTGGGACGCATCGATCATCACCGAGGTAAAGCCGCAGCGAATTGCACGGAGCACTTCTTCAAACTTGCCGCCGTGATCCAAATGGATTACCATCGGCACGCGGGACTGATATGCCTCTTCGATACAGGTTTTGATAAAGCTGTCGCCCAGGTATTCCAGCTCGGTCGGGTGAATCGCCAGAATAACCGGTGCGTTCTGCTCGTTGGCGCTCTCGACAACGCCCTTTAAGATTGCCTCGCTGCCGATGTTAAAGGCCGGCACTGCAAATCCGTTTTTGTCCGCTACTGCAAGCATTTCTTTCATATTGATTAACATGGTGTATCTCTCCTTTTCTATTTTACAAGATTTTTATTTTTTCCGTCAGAACCTGACAGTTTAATATATTCCCGCACTACGGCACGGCTGCGCTTTTCCACCTCGCTGACAAGGTCAAAAAAGTTGATATCCGGCTGCTCTTTTAAAACTGCGGCGGCAGCGTCACGGTTTGCATTCATAAAATCGCAGCCCACATTGATTTTATTGATTCCATATTTCACCGCATTCACAATATTCTCACGGCCGGAGCCGGAGCCGCCGTGCAGCACCAGCGGTGCCTTGGTGCGGCGCTTGATCTCTTTTAGCCGCTCGATATCAAATTTTGGCGTCATTCCCTTTGGATAGTTCCCGTGGGAGGTACCGAAAGAAATGGCCAGGGCATCAATCCCGGTTTTTTCAAAAAAGATTTCCGCCTGTTTCGGGTCGGTATACATGGCCTCCTGTGTTAAAGCGCCGCCCTCACTGGCACCAAGGCAGCCGATCTCGCCCTCTACGCTGATTCCTCTCGCGTGCGCATAATCCACAACTTCCTTAGTAATCCTGATGTTTTCTTCAAAGTCAAACCGCGAAGCATCGATCATGACCGAAGAAAATCCGTCATCCATGGCACGCTGCACAATATCACGTTCCTGTCCGTGATCTAAATTCAGTGCAACGCAAACCGAGGCTTGCTCCGCCAGCGTTCTGACAATCGGACAGATCAGCCGACTGTCACAATGATGAATAAAGTGATCCTGAAAGATGTTAATGATAATGGGTGCATTTTCCTCTTCGGCAGCAGTAATCACCGCACGTGCCGTCTCAAGGTTAAAGCAGTTGATTGCCATGACCGCATAACCGTTTTGATTCGCATCCTCCAGCATCTCTTTCATGGAAACATACATCGCTAAAAACCGTCCTTTCTTTCGCGGAGGAGGATTTTCTGCGCCCCGTCATGCAGGGCGCATTTCCTCCTTCACGCTGCCTGTCTCTTAGCCGATTTTAATCTCTGATAAGTCGAGTTCTTCCTCGTCATCGAGTACAACGACATCCTCTGCCTTTGCATCCTTCTTGAGAAGAACCAGCAGCAGCGCCGTCACTACAGTTCCGGCCGTCAGTGCCAGCATAAAGCCCCAGGGGTTGATCATTGCCGGTACGATAAACATACCGCCGGAGGGAACCATAGAACCTACGTTTAAGATCATGATCAGACTTCCGCCGACAGCCGCACCGATTGAACAGGATGCGATCACGCGGATCGGGTCAACTGCGGCAATCGGGATAACGCCCTCGGTAATCATACAAATTCCCATCGGAAATGCGATTTTAATGTTGTCGGTCTCGCTCTTGGTATAGCGGGATCTGCGGATCAGCCAGGACAGCGCCACGCCGAACGGCGGAATCATGGATGCACAGATTTTTACTGCCTCCGGGCCGTAAACGCCGTCCATCAGCAAACCGTCTGCAAACAGAGACGCAACCTTGTTAACCGGGCCGCCAAAGTCAAACGCTGCCATCGCGCCCATGATCGCACCAAACACACCGCGGGAACCGGTCTGCATGTTAACCAGGAAGTTCTCCAGCTGCTCCGACGCCCAGGCAATCGGACCGCCGATGACAAAGAACATAATCAAACCGATCACGACGGATGCAAGAAGCGGGATAATCATCATCGGCATCAAGCCCTGCGCCCACTTCGGCACCTTTAAATGGTTCTTTAAAAATTCTACAAAATAACCGGCAAGGTAACCGCCGAGCATACCGCCGAGGAAACCGGCGCCCATGTTCTGCGCGATCATACCCATCAGTAAACCGGGTGCAATACCGGGACGATCCGCAATGGAATAAGCGATTGCCGCGCCCATCACACCGGGGAGCAGCGACATTCCGTAAACGCCCAGCGTAACCGCCGCCTGCCAAATCGTATAACCTGCTTTATAATCTGTAATCGTATCCGGATTTCCGCCAAAGATATTACCGATCGCAATCAGCAAGCCGGAGGCCACGACCAGCGGCAGCATAAACGAAATCCCGGTTAATGCGTGTTTTTTCAGTTGCAGCTTCTTCCACATATTTGTATCCTCCTTTATTTTTTCAGTTCGTCCTGAATCTTTGTAATCAGCGCCTTCGGCGATTTGATGGCAATATGGGTCGGCACCTCAACGATGCGCTTGCCGGCAAACCGCTCTCTGCCGCCCACCTTGATATCCGCCGCGATAATCACAACATCTGCCTCGCGGATATCCTTTTCCGTCAGAGCGTCCTCCGTACCGATGGTGCCCTGTGTTTCGATGTGTACCTCATGTCCCAGTTCTTTTGCGGCCGTTACCAGCTTTTCTTTTGCAATATAAGTATGGGCAATGCCGGAGGTACAGGCTGCGATTCCTACGATTTTCATGTTCATTCTCCTTTCTTATTTTAATATGATATCTCGTACTTCTACTTCTTCTTATTCGGAAAAAATGGCAATCAGTTCGTCTTCGTCCTTTGCCGCAAGCAGCCGCTGACAGGTTTCCTCGCTTGCCAGCTTTCTGGCAATCTGAGACAGCAGACGCACATGGTTGCCGCCCTGATCTCCGTCGCCGACCGCAAGCAGAACCACCAGCTTCACCGGCTTATCATCCACGCTCTCCCAGGCAACCGGCGCGTCAAGCTTTGCGATCGCAACCGTTGTCTCTTTCACGCTTTCTGACTTTCCGTGCGGAATCGCAATGCCGTTTCCGATCCCGGTGGTCGAAATTTCCTCCCGTTTTAAAACGTCCTCTAAAAATGCCTTCGGATCAGCCAGCGCGCCGGTTTGATCCAGCAGCTCTGTCATTTTTCTCAGCGCATCTTCTTTATCCTTTGCGCCAAGTGAAAGTGAAATTCGTTCCTTTTTCAGTACCTCTGCAACATTCATACCGTCTCTCTCCTTTTCGCAATCATTTTTTGTACCGCGTGCTCGTCCTCTGCCATCAGAACGTCCCGCGCAAACTTTTTCGCATCCGCAAGGTCAATGCCGGATATTTTATATTTCATGCGGCTGACCATCGGCAGCGGCACGCTGAATTTTTTCAGTCCCATGCCCAGCAAAATCTCGGTAAAGTCTGTGTTTGCGGCCAGATCACCGCATACGCTGACCTCGATTCCCGCATCCGTTCCTGCCGCGATAACATCGGAAATCAAACGAAGCACTGCCGGATGACACGGCTGATATAGTGCGCTGACCGCGGCGTTGCCCCGATCGGCTGCCATCACATACTGCACCAGATCGTTTGTACCGATGCTGAAAAAGTCACAGTGCTTTGCAAACTGCCTTGCCATCAAAGCGGCCGCCGGCGTCTCAATCATGATGCCAAGCGAGACCTGCTTGCAGTAATCCGCATTCTGCTGTCTGAGCCGTTCCTTGGTGCGCCGCAAAAGCTCCTTAGCCGACCTGATTTCATCAAGGCTTGATACCATCGGCAGCATTACCTTAACCTGTTTTCCGACGCCGGCGCGTAAAATCGCTTCCAGTTGTGCCATAAATACATCGGGGTTTTTCAGGCAAAGGCGGATTCCGCGGCATCCCAAAAACGGGTTTTCCTCCGCATCACACGGAAGGTACGGAAGCGGCTTGTCACCGCCGACATCCAGCGTTCGAATCGTCACCGGGTTCGGCGCAACGGCGTCAATCACCGTGCGGTACGCCTTGGTCTGCTCCTCAATCTTCGGCATGGTCTGATAGGAGGAATATAAAAATTCCGACCGATAAAGACCAACGCCGTCAAACTTCTGTTCCTTACTGCCGCTGAGGTCTGCCGGCTTGCCGATGTTGATACAAACGGCAATTCTGCTGCCGTCCTTGGTATAGGCGTCCGCCTTTTTGATTTCCTCTAAGCGTTTAACAAGCGCCGCCTCTTCCTGCAAAAGCGCCTGATACCTCTGCGCCGTCTTTGCATCCGGCTCGGTCACCAACTCTCCGTGATAACCGTCTAAGTATGCATTGCCCTCTCCGACCGCCGATTTTAAGTCTTTCACGCCGACCACAGCCGGGATTCCGATGGACTTTGCCAAAATCACAGTATGGGACGCGGCGCCGCCGTATTCGGTCACCAGACCTGCCAGGCGGCGGTGGTCGAAACGCATGGTGTCAACCGGTGTCAGCTCGTCTGCGGCAAGGATATACTTCTCCTCACCGTCCGGAAAGACAATGTCGCCGTCCTCTCCGCGGAAAACCTCTAAAAGCAGCTTTCCGATATATCGGATATCATCCGCTCTCTGGCGCAGATACTCGTTTTCCTTTGCACTAAGGATCGCGGCCATCGACTCGCAAACCTTGATAATCGCCGTTTCCGGCTCGGTGCCGGCCGCAATATCCTCCTTGATCGGCTCCATCAGCATGGCGTCCTCCAGCAGCATCCCATAGGCTGCAAAAATCTTCGCCTGCTCCTCGCCCAGTGTTTTCAGGGTTTTCTCCTGCATGGCCTTTACCGATGCCTGTGCCCTCTCGATGGTCTCATCAATGGTGATCGGTGTGCTCTTTTTTGCCTCTCTCTTCAGATAAAAGATCGGGCCGGAGGTAATACCCGGTGCGCCGGGGATTCCTTTTACAACTTTCATTTTTCTCACTCCGCATCTAAGGTTTTTACCAGTGCCTGAACGGCCTTTTCTTCGTCCTCGCCGTTTGCCCTGATTGTGATGGTTTCGCCCTTGACGGCGCCGACGCAAAGCACCATCAAAATACTTTTTGCATCGTAGATATCGCCGTTTTTCAAAATTTCAATCTTGCTTTGAAACTTTCCTGCCGTTTTACAAAAATCGTAAGCCGGTCTTGCGTGCAAACCCTCTTCATTCTTAATCTGATAGTCTACCTGTACCATACAAAAAACCTCCTACCATAATCGTAATATTTTTAAAACTTCCTCTTCTTTCGTCAATTTTTTCAGCTTTTCACATTCCGATTCGTTTTCCATAAACGCAACCATCGACTTATAAAATCCGATGATCCGCTCCTTCACTTTCTCATCCTCTTCAAAATCGAACGCCAGAAGAAACAGCATGTCAACTTTATCTCCGTTTTCGTTCCATGCAATCGGTTCTTTCAGGCTTACAAACACCGCCGTCGAACGGTTGACGTATTCTCCGAGTCCGTGCGGAATCGCAATTCCCTTTCCGATGTCTGTTGCCATACTGCGTTCCCGCTCCAGCACCGACGCTTCAAACTGCGCGGTCACATAGCCCATATTCTCCAGCTTTTTGCAAAGCGTCTTTAGCAGCAGCTCTTTGGAAGAAACCTCACACTGCAAAAACAAAAGCTCTTTGCGAAACAGTTCTGCATTCGGTGTAAGATGCCGCATCGTTTCTTTTCGGCTCAGCCGCAGCGTCTTGATATAGCGCTTTAACTTGTCCACATCCCTTTCGTCCAGCAGATGTCCGACCTCTACTACGTCCCGGTGCAGCTGGTAGGCTGAAAGCGAGATGGTCGAAATAATAAAATCGCACGGTTCGCTTTTAATTTTTTGCATTTCCCGTACCGAAAACACATTGGTGATTCGCAGTTCCGGAAAGCTGCGTGCAATTTTTACTTCCAAAATGCGTGAGATGCCGATGCCGTATTCGCAGACGATGCAGGCCGAGAGCGAAATCATGCGCCGCTCCAGCGCCCCTCCGATATGAAGTGCAATAAAGCCTGCTTCGTGTTCATTGATAATCAGGTGCAGCTCGTTTTCAAAGATGTTGCCAAGCAGCTGCGCCGTCGCCATCATGTTGGGGTATTTTGCTTTGATCTGCGGCAGCAGCTGGTTGGGAAAGAGGATTCCGAACCGTAGTCTTGCAACGGACGCCTTAAGCTGGATCATCATCAGATGGACAAAAAAGCGATCCTCAAGCAGCGATACTCCGGTGATGTCGCTAATCAGGTTCACCGCCCGTACCGTCATCCGGCAAAGCGCCGCATTTTGCAGTTCAAAATTTCTGCGCGACGCGTCATCCTCAAACTGCTGGATTTCGGCGATAGCAATGAGGAAGAGCATATAGTCATATTCCCCGCTTGCAATGTTATCACCGATGGATTCGGTCAAATGCTGAACCAGGCTTTTTGCCATTGCCTCATCCGATATACCGTCTACCGGCGTTTTTTCCGCTTTCGGCATCGCAACGACATGACCCTTTCTGGCACGGACGATACCAAGCGATGCCAAAAACAACAATTGGGTGCCGGAATACAGATTCCAGCGAATCCCAAATTCTTTCTCGGTGTCCAGCATTGCCTTGGCCGTCAGATCTGCCTCAAATCCGTCCAGCGCCGCACATATCGCCGTATACTCCCCGGCAGGGAGCGGTGCGTATCTTGCCTCTCTCTGGTGCATCAGATCGGCATACTGTGTGCCAAACTCGGTGTAAAAATCCCAGAACGCCAGCCGAAAATGAAACTCACTGTACCGTATGGAAAGTCCTTTGCCCTTCTTCCTCTCCAAAACGATTTGCCGCTTTTCCAGCCAATCGGAAACCTTTTGCAAAATTTTATCCAGCTGCGACCTTCCCAGATAATATTGCTCGGACAGCCGCTGTGCTGTCAAAACGTCGTCCCGAAACAGATGCCGCAGGATAAAGAAAAAGATTTTTTTCTCTTCTGCATCCTCTTCGCCGCCCAGACGCTGCCACGCTTCCTCCGAGATGGAAAGCATGACGCCGTATCCCGGTTTTGTTTCAAGCCCGTCAGTCTGCCGCTCTGCCAGGAATCCCCTGATTGCCTCTATATCGTTCCGAACCGTCTTGACCGAAACGTCCTCCATTTGAGCCAGTCTTTGGTATGTCATAAAGGTTTGGTTTTGATACAGAGTTTTTAGAATTCTTCTTTGCCGCTCATGCATTGTCATGCGACTCCTTCCGTTTCCCGTGCTCCTCTGTACAATACGCATTATACACAGAACATACGGTTTTGTATTTTTATTTTTTTGCCACATCCGGGGAATTTTCTGCAATAGTCCGTATTTACGCGAAGTTTGCGGCCTATTTTTTTAATTTCGGATGCGATTGATGCGATATCATAGTCTTATTTTTCCTCTCAAGACACACGTTATGCGATAAAAAAGGACGGTAAGCATAGAACCCCGGCATCCGGTTCGCGCTATGTTGTGCTTTTCTGATAAACCATACATCATACAACCAACTACATCAAGCGTATTACCGGACGCTGTTTGCATCCATGTTACAGTCCTTTTGATTTTTTGATTTTTCTCTTCTATTTCTTCTGCGTATCCGTCATAAGGGTCACCGTAAAGACGGTTCCCTCCCTGCTGTCGCCGCTGACTTCAATTTTTCCGTGCATCTTGCCGACCAGGTTTTTTGTGATGGCAAGCCCCAGCCCATGGCCGGTGTTGGTTTGTCTCGCCTGATCCAGCCGATAAAACCGCTCAAAGATATGCGCCGCTTCTTCCTTGGTGATCACGGTGCTGCGGTTTGCCACGCGAAAGACGGCGCGGTTTCCCTTGCGCGACAGTGCAATCAAGACGGATCCGCCGGCGGCCTCATATTTCAGCGCATTGTCAATCAGCGAATACACCACGCGATTGATATCTCCGGGATTTGCATACACAAAAATGTCTGGTGCGATCTCTGTTTCGTAAGAGATATTCTTTTCATAGGCTACGGACTCCATCACGAGGGCATTTTGTTCAATCACATCGGACAGATTGATTTTTTGCATTTCTTCGCGGCTTTCGGTGTTTTCCGATCTTGAAAGCACCAGCATTTCTTCAATCAGGCCGCGCATATTTTCTGCCGCCTGCCCGGTACCGCAAATCCACTGCTGCATCTCGGAAACGGTTGCGGTCTGATTTTTGGATAGAATATCATTGTTTGCCAAAATGGCGGTCAGCGGCGTTTTTAAGTCATGCGATATATCGGTAATAAACTGTTTTTCTCTTTGGATCGACTCCTCCAGTGGCCGAACCGCCACAGCGGCCAGATGGCGGCTGATCAGGTAAAAAATCAGCATTGCCCCGATGAAAATTGCCGCCAGCACGAGAAACAGTTCTAACATTTGATATCGGATAAAGTTCTTTTCGGTGATGGCAATCTTCATGTCCTCGCTGCCTTGCTTAAAATAATAGAGATCCCTGCCGCGCAGCGTTCCAAAGTTTTCCGATTCGCTTTGTACCTCTTCGCCGATGTGGGAAAGCACCTCCTCGTCAAAAACGTCCGCATCCCTTGAAATCACCGTGGTTTCCTTGCTTTGCGTATTGTAAAAGAAAACAAAAATAGATTTTGCATACGGCTTTTCAAAATCGTCCTCTTCCTTTGGCGGCATCTCCTTCGGTGCGGGCGGCCTGTGATCGGCATCGGGCATACTGCCGCTCTCTGTCCCTGTCGGTGCCGGCGCCGGTGAGAAAAATGCCTGCGGATGCTGCCTTAATACATCCCGGATGGCATCATACGGCTCCAGCTTTTGCGACATGGTGGTTTTCAGTTCCTCGGTGCCGGCATGAAAAAAGTAACCAAAGATAATGACCTCTACCGCAAACAAAACAACGCCGACCATCAAAAGATTTGATAAAATAAAATTACGTTTATATTGTTTCAGCATGATTTTCCTCCAGCCGGTAGCCCAAGCCCTGAATATTTTTGATCCACACCTGAGACGACAGATATTTCAACTTTTTTCTGAGGAACGAAATATACGCCTCCACATTATTTTCTGTCGTATCGGAGTCCATCCCCCAGACATGCACGATCAGGCTCTCCTTCGTCACCGTAATTTTTGGGTTTTGAAAGAGCATTTTTAAGACCTCAAATTCCTTTTTTGTCAGCTGAATCGACTGCTCGCCCCGATGCAGCATCGCAGTATTTAAATCAAGGCTTAAATCGCCGTAATCAAGGTCGTTCATCACAATGGCGCCCTTTCGCCTTGTCAGCGCCCCCACGCGCGCCAAAAGCTCGGCGGCGTCAAAGGGCTTTGTCATATAATCGTCCGCCCCGGTATTGAGTCCGCACACTTTATCCGCGACCGTGTTTTTTGCGGTCAGCATTAAAATTGGCGTGTTGACTTTGCCTTGCCGCGCCCTTTGCAGCACGGAAATTCCGTCCATGCCGGGAAGCATGATATCCAAAATCACAAGGTCATAGGATTCTTCCTTGATATAATACAACGCGTTGTTTCCGTTCCCGACGGCGTCTGTCTCGTATCCCTCGTCCTGCAAAATTTTGCAGATTGCATTTAAAATCAACGGTTCATCTTCGACAACCAAAATTCTCATTTTTTTGCCACCTCGTATTCAATATAACATATTTACCGTCCGTTTTCCATAGATTATCAAAATTTTCTGAAATATCTCTGAAAATTCAGAACTTTTTCAGAACACCGTGTATAATGAGAATTACAAACCAACCAAGAAAGGAAGGATTTTACCATGAACAAACGAATGACACACACCGCCTTATCCCTGATGCTGGCAGTTGTCATGTCCGTCTCGCTGATACTGCCGAAAATGAGTTTTGCAAAGGATACGCAATATGATCCAACGGTTTCTTTTGTCTTTTCTGATACGGCAATTTCCGAGAGCGGCACAGGCGACGGTTATGAGATCGAAAGCACCGCGCTGACGATCACCCAAAGCGGAACCTACGCGGTATCCGGCAGCTGTGCAAACGGCAGCATCACCGTAAAAAAGGGCGTCAAGGACGTCAACTTGATTTTAGACGGACTGTCTCTTTGCGCAGATGATACGGCACCGATCAGTATCCACAAAAGCAGCGCCGTCAATCTGATTGTCAAGGAAAACACCGACAATTACCTCAGCGACAGCGACAAAAACAATGATGAAGTCACCGCGGACGCAGAAAATGCCGTCATTAAATGCAAGGACGGCGCACAGGTTGTCATCAGCGGCAGCGGCAATTTGGAAATCAAAGCAAACGGAAAAAACGGTATCAAATCCGGCGCCTCTACGGAGGAGGACGGCGATGCCTCCCTGATCATTAAGGAAGTTCATTTGCAGATTGACGCCCCGGTCAATGACGCCATCAATGCCGAATCCGACCTGACCGTGCTGAGCGGAACACTGCAGCTTTCGGCCGGTGACGATGCGGTTCACAGTGACACAAACCTCATCGTAGGCGCTGCGGATGCGGCCGACACCCCGGTCATTCAGATCGATAGCTGCTATGAGGGATTAGAGGGCGCAAACGTCAGAATCCTCTCCGGCGATATCAAAATCAATGCCGAGGACGATGGCATCAATGCGGCAAACGCAGATCTTAGCGGCCACGATTTCAGCCTGGATATTGACGGCGGTACCGTCTATGTCAATACCGAAAAAGGCGATGGCCTGGATTCAAACGGAACACTGACGATTACCGGCGGAAACGTCACCGTCTTTTCGACCAGTTCCGGTGCAAACTCACCGCTTGACAGTGACGGCGAATTTAAAATTACCGGCGGTACGGTTCTGGCGATCGGAAACTCCGGCATGGCACAAAGCCCGATTTCCGGCTCACAGTCCTATCTGGTATTCGGCGCCGGCGCAGGGCGCGGCGGCCGCGGCGGCGGTTTTGGCCCGATGCAGGGCGAAAACGGGAACGGCGCCTTCGACCCGAATCAGAATCTGCCATCCTTTGACGGACGCGATGACGGACAGAATCCGCCGCAGCCCCGTGATATGCCGCAAGATGATACAAACGGCGATACGGCGCGCGGCAGCCGGCCGCAAATGCTGCAGGGTGACCGCGGTTTCCCCGGCGGTGAGGGCATGACACCGCCGCAGGATCACGGCGACCGCACGGGCGATATCGGCACACCGCCGGAGATGCCGCAAGGTGACGGCACCTTTGAGGATAGCAGTGCCGCATCGTCCATATCGATCAATAAGGACAGCGCTATCTCGATCACCGACAGCAGCGGCAACCTCCTTTGCAGCACGACCGCACTTCGCACGGCAAACTACGTCTTTTACTCGGATGCGGCGCTCTCTGAGGACGAGAGCTATACGCTGACGGTTGACGGCAGTCAGGCCGCAACCACCACGGTATCGGAAAGCGCCGCACAAAGACAGTTTGGCGGCGGTATGATGCCGCCGGGACAAAACGGTCAGGATCAGCCGGGGCAAGCCCCGAACCGCGGAGAGGATCAAAACGCACCGCGTGACTCTGGCTCCAAATTCCGGGATGTCAGCCGGAATGCCTGGTACTTTGACGCCGTAGACTTTGTCAATCAGAAAAATTGGATGCGCGGAGACAACGAGGACACTTTCTCGCCGGACGGCGCCCTCACACGAGCCATGTTTGTGACGATTTTGTACCGTTTGGAAAACGAACCGCAGGTTGACAAAAGCACCGGTTTTTCGGATTTAGAGGATCAAAGCTACTATGAGGCGGCGGTCCATTGGGCAACCGAAAACCAAATCGTAAGCGGCACCGACACAACCACCTTCTCCCCGAATGAACCCATCACCAGAGAGCAAATGGCAGCAATCCTGTACCGCTATGCGGCCTACAAGGGAATGGATACCGCAGCAGATGAAACTGCGGATTATACCGATAGCAGCAGTATCTCGGATTACGCAAAGCCATGCGTCAATTGGGCAGGGCAGCATAAAATTATGACCGGCGATGACAAGGGCAGCTTTTTGCCGGGCGGAACCGCAACCAGAGCGGAGGCGGCCTCAGTGCTGATGCGTATCAGCCAAATATCCTGATTTTCCACACAAAAAGCGTCCGCCAGATTTAGGCGGACGCTCTTCTTTTTATTCTTCGGTTTCTTCATCCTGGAGCCGCTCCCATTCTTCATAGCAAGCGTCCAGTTTTTTGCTGTTTTCTTCAATCTTGACGGTTTTCTCGGTGGCAAGCTGATAATCGGTATAAACCGCCTCCTCGCCAAGTTCCTCCTGCAAAAGCTTGGTTTCCTTTTCCAGCCAGGCAATTTGCTCCTCCAGTTCCCGGATTCTGCTGCGGCGCTGCACCGTCGCACGCCGCTGTTCCTTGCTCCGATACGATCCGCTTTGCGCCTTCTTTTTCGGCTTTGTATCTTCTGCCGCCGCTGCCGCCTGAGTCTGCTGCTGCGCCATATAATCATCGTATTTTCCCTCATAAACGGTAATCCCGTCTTGGTTCATCTCAATGATTTTGTCCGGCAGCTTATTTAAAAGATAGCGGTCATGCGACACGAACAAAAGCGTCCCCTCGTATTCCTCCAGCGCCTCCTCCAAAACTTCCTTGGACGGAAGATCCAAGTGGTTGGTCGGCTCGTCCAGAAGCATCACATTGGCCTTTTCCAGCATCAAAATACAAAACGCCAGTTTGGCACGCTCACCGCCGCTGATGACCGAAACCGGCTTAAAGACATCGTTTTTGGTCAGACGGACGTTCCCCAGCGTTCTGCGGATTTGCGCCTCCGGAATATGCGGAAACCGATCCCACAGCTCGTCAATTGCAAGCCGGTCGGGATTTAGATTTAAATTTTCCTGTTCATAATAGCCGATGCTGACATTTTTGCCCCAGGTATATGTGCCGTTTTCATGCGGCAAGATGCCCTGGATCGTCTTTAAAAATGAGGATTTTCCGATTCCGTTTTCACCGATGATTGCGACCTTTTCACCACGCTTTAACGAAAAATTGATGTGACTGCAAAGCACCTTTTTTTCGCTGCCGACCATAACCTCCAAATCCTCTGTGGAAAGCACGTCCTTAAACGGCTCCTTCGTCATGGTAAAATGCAGGGAAATGGGTTTAATATCCCCTTCCGGCTTTTCAATCCGCTCCATGTTATCCAGCATTTTTTGTCTGGATTTTGCACTGTCTGCGGTCGATGCACGCGCAATGTTTTTATCCACGTAGGTCTGCAGTTTTTTGATTTCAATCTGCTGCGCCTCATACTCCTTCATCCGGCGCAGGATTCGCTCCTGTTTTTGCTTTACATAGGCGCTGTAATTTCCTTTATAGCTATATAGGATTCCGCGCTCCAGCTCCAGCATCTGTGTTGCCAGCTTATCCAAAAAGTAACGGTCATGCGATACCACCAGCACCGAGCCGCGGTAGGAGAGCAGATAGTCCTCCAGCCAACGGAGGGTCTTAAAATCCAGATGGTTGGTCGGTTCGTCCAAAATCAAGAGGTTCGGCTCTTCCAAAAGCAAACGGGCAATTGCCAGCCTTGTTTTCTCACCGCCGCTCAGTGTTTGAATCCGGGTTTCAAGGTCTTTATCCATAAACCCCATACCGTTTAGCACCGTCTTGATTTTAACGTCTATCATATAGCCGTCCCGGCTATCGACATACGCCTGTTTTTTCGCATATTCGGCTGAGATTTCCCGATACTCCGCTTTGGTATGATCCGTAATTGCCGCCATTTCGTCTTCTAACCGGCGCATCTGCTGCTGCGCCGCCAAAACGTCCGCAAACACCCTGCGCATTTCCTCTATGATCGTGCTGCTGCGGTTCAGTCCGGAGTTTTGCTTTAAGTATCCGACGGTCAGATTGCCGCTTTTGGAAATCTCGCCCGTATCCTGCTCCATCTCGCCGATCAAAATATTTAACAGGGTTGATTTTCCGGCGCCGTTTACACCGATCAGGCCATAGCGCATCCCCTCCTCAACCGTAAAGGAAATATCGCGCAAAATGGGCTTGCCGGAAAAACTTTTTGAAATATGCTCCATGGATAGCAGCATTTTTGTCATACCACCGTTTCTTTTGTATATTTTTAGTCACAGACAAACTGACAGCCCATATCCAGCATGCTCTGATTGCGCAGCAAAAGCTCGTGCCGCGATGCCGGCGTATGCGCGGCAAGACTTTGCTTTACCGTCTCAACGGAAAGCAGTTTGGTTTTTTGCAGCATCGCCCCCAGCATAATCATATTACCAAGCTTGCCGCACTGCGCCTCTTCTGCCATCTGCTTTGCCGGGATATAGATTGCCGTAACATCGCTGCGGCTCACCTTTTTATCGATCAAAAAACTATCCAGCACGATCAGTCCGCCGGGCGCAACCTTTTGTTCAAATTTTTCCAGCGACGGTTTATTCATCGCGATCAAAACATCCGGCGCAAGCACCAGCGGCGACCCGATCGGATCATCCGAGAGAATCACTGAGCAATTGGCCGTTCCTCCGCGCATTTCCGGCCCGTAGGAGGGAAGCCAGGAAATTTGCATTTTCGCGTCCATTCCGGCATAGGCAAGCGCCTTTCCGGCAAACAGGACGCCCTGACCGCCAAAGCCTGCAAAAACAATCTTTTTCATCACGCCTCTACCTCCCCGGGCAGGCAGTCCCGATAAACGCCCAGCGGATATTCCGGCATCATATGATCCCGAAGCCACTGCATGGCCTCTGCCGGATTCATGCCCCAGTTGGTCGGGCAGGTTGACAACACCTCAACCATCGAAAATCCCTTGCGGTCTAACTGACACTGAAACGATTTTCTGATCGCCGCCTTGGTTTTTTTAATATTTGCTACGCTGTCCACGGCGGTTCGCTCAATATAGACAGCGCCTTTCAGGGTTGCAAGCATCTCCGACATTTTAATCGGGTAACCCTGATTCTCCACCTTTCGGCCGTACGGCGTGGTCTGGGTAATCTGCCCCACCAGAGAAGTCGGCGCCATCTGACCGCCGGTCATTCCGTAAATTGCGTTGTTCACAAAGATGATCGAGATATTCTCGCCTCTCGCCGCGGCGTGTACCGTCTCGGCGGTACCAATCGCCGCAAGGTCGCCGTCTCCCTGATACGTAAACACCAGCCGATCGGGAAGCACGCGCTTAATCCCGGTCGCAACCGCCGGAGCACGCCCATGCGCCGCCTCCTGCATATCACATTCAAAAAAATTATACGCCGTCACGCTGCAGCCGACCGGAGCGATTCCGATGGTGTTTCCCTCCTGGCCGAGTTCGTCAATGACCTCTGCCACCAGACGGTTGATGATACCGTGCGTACAGCCCGGGCAATAAGAAAGTGTCACGTCGCTGAGCGCATGCGGTCTTTCAAATACGGTTTTCATTCGATCCACTCCTTCTTATTTATGAAAATACTGCTTTGCCTGCTGCATGATCGCGTCCTGATCCGGCACCATGCCGCCGTTTCTGCCGTAAAAATAGACCGGCTTTTTCCCGTTGACCGCAAGCCGAACGTCCTCTACCATCTGTCCCTGGCTCATCTCTACCGTAAAATACGCCTCTGCCTGATCCGCATACCTTTGAATCGTCTTTGCCGGAAACGGCCACAGGGTAATCGGCCGTATCAGTCCGGCTTTGATTCCCTGTTCGCGCAGCATGTTGACTGCCGACATAGCAATTCTGGCAATGGTGCCGTATGCCACAATGATAAAATCCGCATCCTCGGTTCGGTATTCCTCGGCGCGTGTCTCGGTCTCTATGATGGTTTGGTAACGCTTTTCACGGGCGTCGTTGCGATCCTCCAACTCCTCCGGCGTTAAGTAAAGCGAGTTGATGATGTTCTTTTTTCGCTGCATCTTGGTGCCGGTGGTCGCCCATGGCTTTTGGGGAAGGCTCTCTAAGCTGCGCTCTTCCCGAAAAGAAACCGGCTCCATCATCTGACCCAGCATACCGTCTCCCATAATCATGGCCGGCATACAGTATTCATCCGCCTTATCAAATGCAAGGCTGACAAGATCCGACATCTCCTGTACGGAGGACGGTGCATAAACAAGCAAGTGATAGTCACCGTGGCCGCCGCCCTTGGTTGCCTGAAAATAGTCGGACTGCGCCGGCTGAATCCCGCCGAGTCCCGGACCGCCGCGCACAATATTCACAATCACACAAGGAAGATCCGCCCCGGCGATATAGGAGATTCCCTCCTGCTTTAAGCTGATACCGGGACTGGACGAGCTTGTCATCACCCGTGCACCGGCGCCGGCCGCGCCGTACACCATATTGATTGCCGCAATCTCACTCTCCGCCTGCAAAAAGGTGCCGCCGCGCTTTGGCATCTGCTTTGCCATATACGCTGCGACCTCAGTCTGCGGCGTGATGGGATAACCAAAGAAAAAACGACATCCGCTGCGAATCGCCGATTCGGCCAACGCTTCATTGCCCTTCATTAAAACCTTTTTTTTCATTGCAATCCCTCCTATTTTTCCACCTTGATGACGCAATCCGGGCATATCGTTGCGCAAAATGCACAACCGATACATTGCGCCTCATCCGTCACTCCGGCCGGATGAAAGCCTTTTTCATTGATCGCATGTAAGTCCATCTGAACAATTTTTTTAGGACAAACTGTGGTACACAGACCGCAGCCCTTACATCGTTCAGTCCGAAACGTAACCTTTGCCATATGCATTCTCCTCCTTAAAAGATCAGATTGATATAACAGTGAATGGGAAATTCCATTTCCCGATATCGCGGCGGCAAATCGGCAAGGACTTCGGGCTTGCCGCTGAGATACGCGATCGGGAGATGCGTTCGCTCTGCCAGCGCCTCGGCAATCTCCTGTCCCTCCAAAAGCATGGCCGCGTCTGTTTCCTCTTTTAAATGCGTATTGTTGATGATGGCCGTCACCGCAAGACGCGAGACGGCGGCAATCTCCGCATATGCCTCCAGTGCGCCGGCAAGATCGGCCGTCATCAATCTGCGTGCGTTAAAGACAAAAAACACATCGCACGCCTCTTGGGAAAACTCCAAATGATATCGCCCGAGCGGAATGGCGCCGTCCTCACCGCCTCCGACATCAAAAACGACATAGCGGTCTTTTTCTTCAAACACAGACGCGACCTCCGCCGGGAGCGCGGGGTTTTCCAGATTGGTGTTTGCGTACGCCGAGGCAATGACCGAAATTCCGTTTTGCGCCAACATTTCTTTGACATCGTAGGTTCGGTAATAAGGATTGACAAAATCATAGTCAACAATGGTAACTTCTTTTCCCAGTTTTTTCAGGTACAACGCATAGTTGACGGCAAGCTCCGTCTTGCCGCTGCCGTAATATCCCAAAAAAACGGTGATTCGCTTTGGCTCTTTCATAAATGCTTGGTATCCTTTCCCTTGTCAAAGTAAGACGATACACCGTTTTCCTCCTCTTCGCGCAAAACGCGAACAGGCAAAAACCTCTTCTTTTGTAAAAGGGTCATGACCGCACCGCCGATCAAAAGCCCCGAAAAGCCGCCAAGTACGCAGCCGCCCTCCGTCCTGCCGATCAGATATCCCAAGACGGCGCCGCCAAAGAGCGAGACCGCCAGTGTGCCGTAGCTTTGCAGCAACCCGAAAAAAAAGCTGCGGGACGGCATCACAAGAATCACCCTTTCGCCGATGAAAAACGGACGGCCCGGATCGTTCTTTTGCTCAATCAAAACCGCGCCGCTCGGGCAGCCGTGACATGCGCCGCAGTTTCCGCCGCATGCGCTTTGGCGATCAACGCGGATTTTTGCCGTATCGCCGATAACCGCCGTGACATAACCGTACTGTCGCAACGCCATATCCTACCGCCTCTCTTTCACCGCGGCTGCCAGGTTTAACATTTCCTGCGCGGCCTGCATCGTCAGATCGGTCACCTTAACGCCGCCGATGATTCTGGCAAGCTCCGCCTTGCGTTCCGTCTCGTCAAGCTGCCTAACCGACGTTGCCGTGGATTCCTGATCGGAATGCTTTTCAATCAGATAATGTACGTCTGCCATACCGGCAATCTGCGCCAGGTGCGTAATACACAAAATCTGATGATGCTTTGCAAGCATACACAGCTTTTCGGCAATCTTTTGTGCGGCACGGCCGCTGACGCCGGTGTCAATCTCATCAAAAATCAGCGTTTCCACAACGTCGCCGTCCGCAAACACCGATTTTATTGCCAGCATAATCCGCGACATTTCGCCGCCGGACGCAATCTTTGCCAGCGGCTTTAACGGTTCGCCGGGGTTGCCGGAAATAAAAAATTCCACCCGATCGCAGCCGTCCGCCGTAAAATGCGGTGCGCCGTCCTTTTGGATCGGCTCGATTCCAACGGAAAACCGCATCTTTTGCATATCCAGATCATAGAGCTCCTCCATGATTTTGGTTTGTAAATTCTTGGCCCTCTCGGTGCGCCGCGCCGTCAGCTCTTTTGCGAGGCCGCCCAAAACCGCCTTTTCTTTTTCCAGTTCTTTGGTAAGCGTCTCACGCAGCGCATCGCCATTTTCGATGCTGCCCAATTCCTCTTCGGCCTTTTCTAAATAGGATAAAATCTCCGAAACGGAGCCGCCATACTTTCTTTTCAGCCCGGCGATCATCTGCAGGCGATCGCCGATCTGTTCCAGCTCTAACGGGTCAAATTCCACCTGTTCCATATAGGATTTGAGTTCATGGGTGACGTCCTCTAAATCCGCCAGCACCGAATGCAGCGTCTGATAATAACCCTCCAGTGTTTCGTCCAGCCGGCGGACATCCTCTAATTGATGCAGCGCATACGACACCTGATCGTAGGCCGCCGCGCTTTCCGCACCGTAAAGCGCCTCATAGGCGCCGCTGCCGCTTTGCGCGATCTGCTCAAAATGAGACAGGTATTCCTGTCTTTGCAGCAGCTCCTCCTCTTCGCCGTCCGTTAAATTGGCGGCCGTAATCTCCTGAATCTGAAACCGCAAAAGGTCAACACGGTACGCCTTTTCCTTTTCATCCGTCACCAGGCTGTCAAGGCGTTTTTCACAATCCAGCACCTTTTGATACTGCGCGCGGTACCGCGCAAGCAAGTCGATGTTTTTTCCGAACCGATCGACAAACTGAAGGTGTGTTTTAGGATCAAGCAGGCTCTGATTATCATTCTGCCCATGAATGGTTAAAAGATAAGCCGCCGCCTCTTTCAGCTGGCTGAGCGGCACCATTCTCCCGTTGATACGGCATTTGCTTTTTCCGTCCGTATCGAGTTTGCGGCTGATATAGAGCATCCCGTCCTCGGTATCAATGCCGAGTTCTTCGATTCCCTTTGCGGCGGCACTGTTTACTTCAAAACACAAATCAACGGTCGCACTCTCGGCGCCGGTACGGATCAGATCTTTCGATGTCCGACCGCCAAGCCCCATGTGGATCGAATCGATCAATATGGACTTTCCGGCACCGGTTTCACCGGTCAGGACATGAAATCCGTTGAAAAAATCCACCGTGATTTCTTCAATCACCGCAACATTTTTGATATGAAGTTCTCTTAACATACCGCTCCTCCTCAAGATCGTTTCGGCATTCAAAGCGATTTTTATCCGATGAAATATACAATCATACGTTAATCGGACAGTTTTTCACGCAATACATCAAAAAAGTTCTTTTTATTGGCAATCAAAAGCTTGGTTTTGCAGTCCGACCGCGTCACGCGAACCTGTTCGTCCTCACCAAGAACGTGACGCCGCTTTCCGTCCACCATCACCAAAACGGAGGATCGGTACGGCGGCCGCGCAACAACCTCTACGGTGTCGCCGCCCGGCACAACCGTAGCGCGTGCCTTTAAGGTGTGCGGACAGATCGGCGTCAGCATGATTGCGTCAAGCTCCGGGTGCAAAATCGCACCGCCTGCCGACAGAGAATACGCCGTCGAGCCGACCGCCGTCGCCAGGATCAGACCGTCCGCGCTGTAAGTGCCGATACAGGTTCCGTTTACCGAGGCCGAAACATTCACCATTTTTGAATACCCGTCCCCGGAAACCACCACATCATTGAGCGCCAGATAACGCTCCTGTTCTACGCCGTTTTTTAAGATCACACAGTCAAGCATCATACAACAGCGCAATTCGTAATCATCACGGATAATATGCTCAAAAATCTGATAGTCGCCCTTTTCGGTCTGTGCCAAAAAGCCTAAGTTGCCTAAATTGATGCCCAAAAGCGGAATCCCGATTTTTGCCGCGATCGGCGCATAGCCGAGCAGAGTACCGTCTCCGCCCAGCACTATGGCTGCCTCCGCCTTTGTTAAAATCTCAGTCAGCGGCGCAAAATGCACGCCACAGATTTCCTCCGCCGTGAGCGAATCCTCCATAAATACACAGCAGCCTGCCTTTTGCAGCGCTGCCGCAATCTTTCGCGTCTCTAAAAGCCCCGGATCCCTCATGGGATTGGGGAGTATGGCAAAACGATTCATAATATCATCACCGATCCAATGTGTGTGACTTTGTTACCAGCGCCGCAACATCAAACGCCGTATCCTCTCCCTGCTTTTTGACATACATCAAATATTCAATATTTCCCTCCGGTCCGCGTATCGGCGAATAATCAAGCCCCGATACGCAAAACCCGATTTCTTTTGTAAAATGAAGCACCTGTTCAATCACGGCAACATGCACCTTGAAATCGCGGACAACGCCCTTTTTTCCAACGTTCTCACGTCCGGCCTCAAACTGCGGTTTAATCAGGCAGACGCCGCTCCCGTTTGGGGCAAGCAGCGCATAGGCGACCGGCAAAACCAGCTTTAAAGAGATGAACGACACGTCCACCGAAAAAAAGTCAATCTCCTCCGCAACCTGTTCTCTGGTGACATAACGGATGTTGGTACGCTCTAAATTGATTACGCGCGGATCCTGGCGCAGCTTCCAGGCAAGCTGCCCGTAGCCGACATCCACCGCATAAACGGACTTTGCACCGTTTTGGAGCATACAGTCGGTAAAGCCGCCGGTTGACGCGCCGATATCCATACAAACCTTTTCCGATAAGTCAATCGGAAAAACCTTCATGGCCTTATCCAGCTTTAATCCGCCGCGGCTGACATATTGCAGCCGTTTGCCGCGCACCTCGATTTTTTCTTCGCCGGTAACGCTCTCGCCGGCTTTGGCCGCTTTTTGTCCGTTGATATAAACCTCGCCGGCCATAATCATGGATTGCGCCATGCTGCGGCTCTCTACCATATTATGATCTACCAAATACTGATCCAATCGCTGTTTCGCCATGATTTCTCCTTAATTTTCCTGATCCCTTTTCATCTCTGCCGTCAATTTTTCTGCAATCTTCCCGGCCGTCAGACCGTATTTTTCTTTCAGTTGAGAAACGGTTCCCTGCACAATCGGCTCATCCGGATAGGCAAAGCAGAGCACTCTTCTTCCAAGCAGGGCGGCAATCTGTTCGCCAAGGCCGCCGGTTATCACATTATCCTCCAGCACGGCAACCGCCTTTTTCCCGTTGCTGTGCCGCAGCAGAGCCTCTGTATCCAGCGGTTTTATGCAGCGGACGTCCAGCACCGCCGTGCGGATTCCGTTCCGCTCCAACCGTTCGGCCGCGTCCAGCGCATCGTAAACCACGGTGCCGACGGCAACGATCAAAACGTCATCGCCGTCCCGTTTTAAACAACTCCGATACACGGGCAGCTCCGGCGCGGCATCCTCGCACCGCACCGTACCGCGCGGATAGCGGATGGCAACCGGCCCCTTACATTCATCAAACGCATAGGTCATCATCGCCTTAAAATCCTTGTCGTTTGACGGTGACAAAATGGTGAACCCCGGCAAATGCGACAGGTACGAAATATCAAACACGCCCTGGTGCGTCTCGCCGTCCGCGCCGACCGGGCCGCTGCGGTCAAGACAAAACACCGCGTGCAAATGCTGCAGTGCCACATCGTGCAGCAGCTGGTCATATCCACGCTGCAAAAAGGTGGAATAGACGGCAAAGCACGGGATCATACCGGCCTTGGCAAGCCCGGCCGCAAAGGTCACCGCATGCTGCTCTGCGATTCCGACATTAAAATACCGTTTCGGAAACCGCTCCCGAAACAGGCTGAGCCCCGTCCCGGACGGCATCGCCGCGGTAATGGCGATAATCCGCAGATTCTTTTCCGCCATGGCGCAGAGCGTCTGCGCAAACTCGGTTGACCAGTCTTTGGTCTTTTCCTTTTGCAGGGGTTTTCCCGTCTGCAAATCAAAGCTTGGCACACCGTGGAAAAATTCGGGATTCTTCTCTGCCGGGAAATACCCCTTTCCCTTTTTGGTGCGCACATGCACAAAGGCCGGCTCTTTCAGCAAGTAAGCCTGCTGCAATACGACCTTTAAATCCTCAATATTATGGCCGTCCACCGGGCCGAAGTAACGAAATCCCAAATCCTCAAACAAGACATTTTGTACCAAAATCGGCTTTAACGCCTTTTTGATTCTGTGAATGGAACGCTTCATCGGCGGCCCGACCAGCGGTATCCGATCCAGCGTTGACTTTACATTGCTTTTCAGCGCGAAATACCGTCTGGTATTTCGGATGCGCCGCAAATTATGAGAAAGCCCGCCGACATTTTTGGAAATGGACATTCCGTTGTCGTTCAGCACCACGATCAGCGGCACCTTCATCGCACCGGCATGATTGAGCGCCTCAAAGGCCATGCCGCCGGTGAGCGATCCGTCCCCGATCACCGCGACCGCTACCCGTTCTTCGCCGCGCAGTTTTGCCGCCGCCGCAAACCCTGCGGCGGCCGAAATCGAGGTGGAGCTATGCCCGGTATTAAACGCGTCGGACGGATCCTCCTCCGTTTTCGGAAATCCGCTCAAGCCGCCCATTTGGCGCAGGGTATCAAAGCGATCCTTCCGCCCGGTCAATATTTTATGGGTATAGGCCTGATGGCCGACATCCCATACGATACGGTCATAGGAAACGTCAAAGACGCTGTGCAGCACCAGGGTCAGCTCCACAACACCAAGGTTGGCTGCCAGATGACCGCCGGTTTTCGATACATGATTCACTAAAAACTGTCGGATCTCATCCGCCAGTAATTTGAGTTGTCCCTCGTTTAAATTCTTGATATCGGCAGAGGCATTGATCTTTTCTAAAATCATAGACCGACCTCTCCTCTCATTGGTTATTGGTTCCCGTCCGTATCATCGGCTTGGGGGTTCTCTGTATATTTTCTGTAATCCGTATAGGGGCTCATCATATCCTCTGTTACATCGTCCTCAGTGGATTTGCCGGTATCCTGGAAGGTATCGGATTTTACTTTTTCATCCGTATTGAGAATCATATATTTCTTCATCTTCGGATATGCATGAAAGTTTACGATAAAGGCAGAAAAGCTCTGCAAAATCAAAATTTCAAGCAGTAAAATCACAAACAGAATCAGCATAAAATAACCGCCGCCAAAGTTGATTGCCATGAGGACAGAGCCAACATGCACCAAAAGCAAGATCGCAAGGATCAAAAGATTGGACGGCAGTTTGCCGATTGCAAACAGCAATGCGTTGCGATACAGGTCTTTGAGCGATAGCTGAAAGGTCACCATCATGGGATAAAGGTAAAAATGCATCATGGTATAGATGATGGCAATCACCGCAATGACGTAGCGCATTGCGCCGAGGAATCCCGACATTTGCAGATAAAAGGCAAACGCAACGTAAAACAGAACAAACACAACAAGGTCAATGAAAAACACGATCGCCGACTGCTTGAAATTGCTCTTCAGCGCGTCTTTAAAATCGCTCCAGATCCATGCGTGCTCCTCTCTGGCAAAGTTACGCAAAACGTAAGTCAGCCCGGCCGTTGCCGGCCCCATGCCCCACAAAATCACAAAGAGGTAGGTCAGCACAAAACGCATAAACAGATCGACCATGACGATCATCTGATTGAGCTGCTGCGTCACAAGGTTGCTGTCACCCATATTCTCTGCCGTCTGCTGCGCCAGGTTCTGCAGCAGACTCTGCAGCGACGGTACCTCCAGAATCGCACTGGAAACGAGTCCCGTCAAAAAGAACACCAAAAGAAAGGTCGGAATCGAGGTCAGTACATAGACCAGATTGACCCGAACAAAGTGGGTAAACTTTCTCCCAAAAATATCCCAAAAACGGAAAAAACTCCGTTTCGGCGGCGCATTTAAATCAACACCCTTTCCGGGCTTGTCAAAGGAACGCGTAAAAATCCCCATAGCGGTTCTCCTATTCTGCTTTTATTTTAGGCAAATCATGCAGCCTAAGCTGCCAAACCGAAATCGCATCCTGTCGGGCAGTGTTTGACTGCTTCTTAGATCGTAATATGATCCCGAATCGACTGCAGCAGCTTTTCACCGATCCCTTTTACCTCCAGAAGCTGCTCCACAACGGAAAATCCGCCCAGCTGCTCCCGTCTTTCTACAATCCGCTTTGCAAGCGTTTTGCCGATTCCCTGCAATTTCATCAAATCCTGCTCTGACGCAGTGTTAATATTGATTTTCTCGCCGTCGGGAATCGCCGCCGATGCAGCGGCCGTTTCTGTCGGTGCAGGAACCGCCGCGGACACAGGCGCCGTGACGTATTCCGCGTGATTTTGATAAATCCGCAGCCCAAGCAGATAACATCCAATCATAATCATTGCGATGGGTACGGCCAGACAGCGAATCCACTTTCTTGCAGACATGACTTACAGCGGAGACGGACGTGAAATCAAATGCAGCACGTTGCCGTCCAAATCCTCAAAGAACATAGTGCCGACGCCCTTTGCCGAAACCGCCGCATCGGTTAACACCTTAACACCGTTCTGTTTCAGCTTATCCGCGATTGTCTCAAATTCTTCCACCGAAACGGAAAGCGCAAGATGCCGAAACCCGGTTGCCTTCATATCGTGACTGCCGCCGTCAATCTCACTCTGCATGATCTCCAGCATGACGCCGTTATCCGACTTTAAAAAATAGGTGCCCTTGCCGTTGTCATACACAACCTTCCAGTCAAACGTTTTCACGTACCAGTCGCGCAACGCGGCACTGTCCTTTGTAAAAATCCCTAAATGTTCGATTCCGACTTTCATGATAAATCCCCTTTCGCCTTCATCGGCTTTCAAATGATATGATTTGGATGTTTTTTATTTTCTCTGCTTATTTTTGATAACGAGATGCCAGCTCTGAGAACACATCGTCCCAGGTAAGTCCCTGTTCTACCAAAACAACGGAAAGATGATACATCAGATCCGCCGTCTCGTACTGCACCTCGGATTTTACATAATTTTTGGACGCGATAATCACCTCGGCCGATTCCTCGCCCACCTTTTTCAGCATTTTATCTATGCCCTTTTCAAACAAATAGTTGGTATAAGAGCCTTCCTTCGGGTTCTTTACCCGATCGACAATAACATTGTAAACATCATACAGGATCTTCGGCGTTGCGATAAAGTTGGTCGGAATCTCAACCAGTTTGCCGTCAACCACCTTACGGTAAAAGCACGAAAAATTGCCGGTGTGGCAAGCTGCGCCGTCCTGACGGATTTTTAAAACCAATGCGTCGCCGTCACAGTCCACATACATCGCCTGCACATGCTGAAGATTGCCGGAATGCGCACCTTTTTCCCACAATTCTTGACGGCTGCGGCTGAAATAGGTCGCGTGCCCCGTCTCCATGGTCAGCCTTAAGCTTTCCTCGTTCATATACGCGCACATCAACACCTCACCGCTGACTGCGTCCTGCGCGATCGCCGGGATTAACCCTTTTTCGTCAAACTTCAGTTCTTTGATAAAATCCATTGTAATCACCCTTCTGTCTATGTAATTTTTAGGCACAAATCATCCTTTATCGGCACGCCGCAACCGCTTCCGGCAAGGAAAGGTTGCCGGTATAAAGCGCCTTGCCGACAATAGCGCCTTCGACGCCTGTTTTTTTCAGGTTTTGCAAATCCGAAAGCGTTGTCACACCGCCGGACGCAACCACGTGCATCGCGACATGCTCTGTCATGGTTTGCATTGCGGACAAATTGGGGCCGCTTAGCATTCCGTCCGTTGCAATATCGGTATAAATCACGGTGGCAACGCCGATTTCCTCCATCCGTTTTGCAAGATCCAATGCAGAAACGCCGCTGACCTCTTCCCAGCCGCTGACGGCAACCATATTGTCCTTGGCATCAATGCCGACCACAATCCGATCGCCGTACTGCGCCACGGCGCGCTCTACCAGCTCCGGCTGTCTGAGCGCCGCCGTACCGAGAATCACACGGTATATGCCGGCATCCAGATATCGTTTGACCGCGTCAAGGTCACGGATGCCGCCGCCGATTTCTACCGGGATCGAGAGCGTTTTTGCAATCTTTTTCACCAGTTCAAAATTCGGCATTGTGCCCGATTTTGCACCGTCCAAATCGACCAGGTGCAAAAACTCCGCGCCCTGCTGCTGCCATTTTTCCGCAACGCTGACCGGATCCTTGGCGTAAGTCGTTTTTTGTTCATAATCCCCTTGAGACAGACGGACGCACTGTCCGTCAATGATGTCAATGGCAGGATACAAGCGCATCAGTGCAGCTCTCCTTTCATTTCGTGAATCAGGCGCAGGATCGTTTCACGCTGCAGCTTCATGCTTACCCGGTTTACCACCAGTCTTGCACTGAGCGGACACACATCCTCAAGCACAGTCAATCCGTTTTCGTACAGCGTTTTTCCGCTTTCTACGATATCGACGATCACATCGGACAGACCTACCAGCGGCCCAAGCTCCACCGAACCGTTCAGCTTAATGATATCCACTGTCTGCCCTTTCGATCTGTGAAAATACTCTCTTGCAATTTCCGGGTATTTGCTGGCAACGCGCATAATATTTCTGCCCTCTAATTTGCCGCGCATGGATTCCGGCCCTGCGACCGCCATCTTGCATGTGCCAAACCCCAGATCCAGCACCTCGTACAGGTTTTTGCCGCTCTCAAGCAGGGTATCCTTTCCGACGATGCCGATATCGGCCGCGCCGTATTCCACATAAGTCGGAACGTCCGACGCCTTAACCAGGATAAAACGGAATTTCTTTTTCTCATCCGTGAAAACCAGCTTGCGCGTCTTGGTTTTCATCTCGGCGACATCAAAGCCGAGACGTTCAAAAATATCAATGGAAAGCTCCGCCAGCCGACCTTTGGCAAGCGCAACCGTCAAATATTCCTTTTCGGCTGCGCTCTCTGTCTTGGTCTCCTCGTCTCTGAGCGTCGCCATCAGACGTTCCAGGCCGATGGCAACCCCGGTTGCCGGCAGTTTGCGGCCGAATTTTTCCATCAGGTTATCATACCGGCCGCCGGAACAGATCGGAAATCCAACGCCGTGCGCAACCCCTTTGAAAATCAGCCCGGTGTAATAGTCCATATGCGGCACCATACCGAGATCAATGGTGATATACTGTTCCAGTCCCTGTTCCTTTAAGATATCATAAACCTGCTTTAAATTCTCCAGCGCCGCCTTGGCATCGTCCGGGATTCCCTCCCGTTTGCGTGCGGCGTCAATGACGCTGACCGTCCCGAACTGATTGGGAAGATCCATCATGATATCCTTTAAATCCTGTGGCATGGGAAAACCCTCTAAAAAGTTTTCGATCGCGACAAAATCCTTGTCGTTAATCATCTGCCGCAGTGCGTCCGCCGCCTCATCGTCAAGCTTGGCGGCGCTTGCCAGACTTAAAAAATAGCCGACCTGACCGATGTCAATCTGAAACTGCCGCATCCCGGCCGCCGTCAGCGTTTCAATGGCGATGCGGATCACCTCCGCATCCGCGCGGGCGCTGTTTTCACCGATCAGCTCGATCCCGACCTGCGAAAATTCCCGTTGTCTGGCCTTGCTGAACGCCTCATCGTTTTGAAACGCGTTACCGGCGTAGCAAAGCCGCAGCGGCAGCTTGCCGCCGAGCGGTTTGGTCGCCGCAAGCCGGGCAATCGAAGTCGTAAAATCCGGGCGCAGCGCCAGCGTTCGCCCGTCTGCGTCAAAAAATTTAAACATGCTCTCCGCATGGTTTGGCGTTGCCGTATGGTAAACATCAAAATATTCAAAGGTCGGCGTCTCAACCATTTTATAGCCGTTTTGCTTAAAAATGGATCTTGCCACCGTCTCGATATGAAATTTTAATTCCGCTTCTTCCCACAAAACATCTGCCAATCCCTGCGGTGTATGGGTTACCTGCTCATTTTTCAATCGAAATCACTCCACAACCTATCTTCATTCGGCTAATTTCATATATTATACCACTACGCCCAAATCACGTCAATAAAAATTTCTGCGCTGCTTTGCCTTTTTTTGCATTTTTGCGCGGATTTTCTACTTTGTTTTTTCCAGATAGGGCTTTAAATACTGTCCGGTATAGGACGCCTCGCATTTTGCCACCTTTTCCGGCGTGCCGGAGACAACAATTTTACCGCCGCCTTCGCCGCCCTCCGGCCCTAAATCAATCAGATAATCCGCCGTTTTAATCATATCCAGATTATGCTCGATCACGACAACGGTATTTCCGACATCCACCAGCTTTTGCAGCACCTCTACCAGCTTATGCACATCCGCCGTATGCAGGCCTGTGGTCGGCTCATCCAGGATATATATCGTCTTTCCCGTGCCGCGCCGGCTCAGCTCGGTCGCAAGCTTGACACGCTGTGCCTCACCGCCGGACAGCGTGGTGGACGGCTGGCCGATTTTGATATAACCAAGCCCCACATCATAGAGCGTTTGCAGCTTGCGCTGGATCTTGGGGATATTTTCAAAAAAGGCGCACCCCTCCTCCACCGTCATTTCCAGTACCTCATAAATGTTCTTTCCTTTGTAGCGTACCTCCAGCGTCTCCCGGTTGTACCGTTTGCCGTGGCACACCTCACAGGGCACATAAACATCCGGCAAAAAGTGCATTTCAATACAGATAATGCCGTCACCGCTGCAGGATTCGCAGCGGCCGCCCTTTACGTTAAAGCTGAAGCGGCCGGGGCCGTAACCGCGGGATTTTGCCTCCGGCGTCATGGCAAACAGACTGCGGATATCACCAAACAGCCCGGTATAGGTCGCCGGGTTACTGCGCGGCGTTCTTCCGATCGGCGACTGGTCGATGGCAATCACCTTATCCAGATACTCCAACCCTTTGATTTTATGAAACTTTCCCGGATGCTTTTTGGCGCCGTTCAGTTCATTGGCCAGCACCTTATACAAAACTTCGTTCACCAGCGAGCTTTTTCCGCTGCCCGACACTCCGGTAATACAGGTGAATGTCCCCAGCGGAATCTTTACGTTGATATTTTTCAGGTTATTCTGCGAAACGCCCAAAAGCTCCAGCTTGTTGCCGTTTCCCTTGCGACGCTTTTTCGGCACCTCAATCTTCTTTTTGCCGCTCAGATACAGGCCGGTCTCCGAGGTCTCACACTGCATGATATCCTGTGCCGTTCCCTGTGCCACAATCTCACCGCCGTGAATTCCGGCGCCGGGGCCGATATCAATGATGTGATCGGCCGCAAGCATGGTGTCCTCGTCATGCTCTACCACCAGCAGGGTGTTTCCCAAGTCACGCAGATGCTTTAAGGTGGCAATCAGCCGGTCGTTATCGCGCTGGTGCAAACCGATACTCGGCTCGTCCAGGATATAAACAACCCCCATCAGGCCGGAACCGATCTGCGTAGCCAGACGGATTCGCTGCGCCTCACCGCCGGACAGTGTCCCGGCACTGCGCGACAGCGTTAAATAGTCAAGCCCCACATTAACCAAAAAGGTCAGCCGTGCGTAAATCTCCTTTAAAATCTGTTTGGCGATGATCGACTCCTTCTGCGTGAGTTTCTCACGCAGCGCCACAAAGAAGTCCCGCGCCTTTGCAATGGAAAGGCTGCATACCTCGTGAATATTTTTGCCGTCAATCGTCACTGCCAGCGTCTCTTTGCGCAAACGGGTACCACCGCAGTCGGGGCACGGCATGTTTACCATAAAGGTTTCGATTTCCGCCTTTGCCCACTCCGAGTTAGTCTCGCGGTGTCTGCGCTCTAAGTTATGAATCACGCCCTCAAACCGCGCAAGCTGCATTCCCTTGGCATACTTGCGGTCGTAGGTCAGCTTGATTTTTTCATTGCCCGTACCGTAGAGAATCTTATCCAAAATCCCTTCCGGCAAATCCCGAATCGGCGTATCGAGCGAGAATCCGTAGTGCGCCGCCATGCCCTCATAGTACATCCGCGAAATGCTGCCTGGTTCCGTTCCGCTCCAGCCGCTGCCTAAAATCGCGCCCTGGTTGATGCTGAGGCTCCGATCCGGGATCACCAGGTCGGGGTCGATCTTGACAATATTGCCAAGCCCGGTACAGGTCGGACACGCACCGTACGGCGTATTGAACGAAAACATACGCGGTGTCAGTTCTTCAATACTGATGCCGCAGTCGTCACAGGCATAGTTCTGGCTGAAATACAGGGTATCGCCGCCAATAATATCCACAAACGCAAGTCCGTCCGCCATCTGCAGTGCCGTCTCCATGGAATCGGTCAGCCGTTTTTCCATTCCCTCTTTCACGACAAGGCGGTCTACCACAATCTCAATGGTGTGTTTTTTTTGCTTGTCCAGCCTGGGGATTTCCTCTCCCAGCTCCAGCATCTCACCGTCAACTCTCACTCTTACAAAGCCTTTCTTTCTGGCGTCCTGAAAGGTTTTGACAAATTCGCCCTTCCGTCCGCGTGCCACCGGCGCCAAAATCTGGAACTTGGTTTTCTCCGGCAGCGCCTTGACCGCGTCCACAATCTGATCGATCGACTGCGGCTTGATCTCCTTGCCGCACTTCGGACAGTGCGGTACACCGATACGCGCAAACAGCAAGCGGATATAGTCATACACCTCGGTAACCGTCCCGACGGTCGATCGCGGATTTCGGCTGGTCGTTTTCTGATCGATCGAAATCGCCGGCGAAAGCCCCTCGATTGACTCCACGTCCGGCTTTTCCATCTGTCCCAAAAACTGTCTTGCGTATGCCGACAGGGATTCCACATAGCGGCGCTGCCCCTCGGCATAAATCGTCTCAAACGCCAGCGAGGACTTGCCGGAGCCGCTCAGCCCGGTTAAGACAACCAGCTTGTCCCTTGGAATCTTTACATCAATGTTTTTTAAATTATGCTCTTTTGCACCCTTTACTACAATATATTGATTTTCCATCACATATCCTCCTGTGCTTCAAGCCTTCTGATTTCGTCACGAATCTGCGCCGCAAGCTCAAATTGCAGCAACTCTGCCGCCTTCTTCATCTCCATCGTCAGTTCTGCAATGGTCTTTACGCTATCCGGCGTTTCCTCACGCTTGCCCTTGCTTCTCGGCACCGTAACTGCCTGGGTTGCCTCAATCACCTCATGCACCTCTTTGCGGATCGTCTTTGGCGTGATGCCGTGCGCCTCGTTAAAGGCCTTTTGCAGCTGCCGCCGCCGATTGGTCTCGGTGATTGCAACGTCCATCGATCTTGTCACCGTATCGGCGTACATGATTACCGTTCCCTCCGCATTGCGGGCAGCACGGCCGATCGTCTGAATCAGCGAGGTCTCGCTGCGCAAAAAGCCTTCCTTATCGGCGTCCAAAATGGCAACCAGCGATACCTCCGGGATATCCAGCCCCTCACGCAGAAGGTTGATCCCCACCAAAACATCAAATACGCCCAGCCGCAAATCACGAATAATCTCCATACGCTCGATGGTGTGGACGTCCGAATGCAGATACCGCACCTTGACGCCCATTTCCTCCAGATACTCCGTCAGCCGTTCCGCCATCTTTTTTGTCAGCGTGGTTACCAGAACACGCTCATCTCTTTCGGTTCGCGCACAGATTTCGCCGTACAGATCATCGATCTGCCCGGTGATGGGACGCACGGAAATCTCAGGATCCAAAAGCCCGGTCGGACGGATAATCTGCTCTACAATCTGCGTGGACTGCTCCTTTTCAAAATCGGCCGGCGTCGCGCTGACAAAGACCGCCTGATTCAGCTTGGCGTAAAACTCGTCAAAGGTCAGCGGACGGTTATCAAACGCCGACGGCAGCCGGAACCCGTACTTTACCAGATTCTCTTTTCGGGAATGGTCGCCGGCAAACATGGCGCGCACCTGCGGCAGGGTAACATGGGATTCGTCCACAAACAGTAAAAAGTCATCCGGAAGATAATCGATCAGCGTAAACGGCGGACTTCCCGGCGCACGGCCGCTGATATGGCGCGAGTAATTCTCGATTCCGTTACAAAATCCCGTCTCGCGCATCATTTCAATATCGTAATGCGTGCGCTGCTCCAGCCGCTGCGCCTCAATCAGCTTGTTTTCGCTGCGGAGGTATTTCAGCTGCGCGGCCAGCTCTTCTTCGATGCTTTCAATCGCCTTTTCCCGCTTTTCCGCCGTGGTGACGTAGTGCGACGCCGGGTAAATTGCCACATGCTTGCGCTCTGCGACCATTTCGCCGGTTACCGGATTAAAGTCGCAGATCCGCTCCACCTCGTCTCCGAAAAACTCCACGCGTACGGCCAGCGACGAAGAATCCGACGGAAATATATCCAGCACATCGCCGCGCACCCGAAACTTGTTTCTGACAAAGTTCATCTCATTGCGCTCATACTGAATCTCGATCAGCTTGGCAATGACCTCGTCACGGTCCTTTTCCATGCCCGGCCGCAAGGATACCACCATATTGTTGTAGTCAATCGGATCGCCCAGACCGTAGATACAGGAGACGCTGGCCACGATAATCACGTCCCGGCGTTCAAACAGTGCCGCCGTGGCACTGTGCCGCAGTTTATCGATTTCCTCATTGGTGGAGGCATCTTTTTCAATATAGGTGTCCGAATGCGGAATATACGCCTCCGGCTGGTAGTAGTCGTAGTACGAGACAAAATATTCAACCGCATTATGCGGAAAGATCTCCTTAAACTCACTGCAAAGCTGCGCCGCAAGCGTCTTGTTGTGCGCCAGAACCAGCGTCGGCTTTTGCACCTTTTCAATCACGTTTGCCATGGTAAAGGTTTTTCCGCTGCCGGTAACCCCCATCAGCGTCTGAAACCGATCGCCCCGCAAAATTCCGTCCGCAATCTTCCCAATCGCCTCCGGCTGGTCTCCGGCCGGCCGATATTTTGATACGACCTGAAACTGCATCCTTGCCACCTCCGTATTGTCATTTCGACAGGATTCATAATTTTTGATTATAGCATACCCTATCTTGCGATTTCAAGTGTTTTCAAAAACTTTCTGCAAAAATCTCCTCCCTCCGTTTCCAGAAAATACCCCTGTTTCTTCTTTTTTTCATCACTTCAAAAATTGCGTATACTTTCTTTTGGTACGGACGGATGAATTTTGTGGAATTTTTTTTGAAAAATCCTTGACAAATACCAACACTCGTGCTATTCTATCCATAAAGGTTTTAGCACTCTATGAAAGTGAGTGCTAACAAAACACTTTTTGGAGATGATACTATGGCATTGGATGATCGAAAAAAATCAATATTGCGTGCCATTGTGGAAGGCTATATCCAAAACGCGGAACCGGTCGGTTCCAGAAGCATTGCCAAAAACACAGATTTGAATCTGAGCGCCGCCACCATCCGCAACGAGATGGGCGACCTGGAGGAGATGGGATTTCTGGTACAGCCGCACACCTCGGCCGGGCGGATTCCCTCCAGCCAGGGCTTTCGGTTTTATGTGGACTCTCTGATGGAGCGTTACCGCATGACAACCGGCGAGATTCAGCAGATGCGCAGCGTCATGCTGCATAAAATCCGGGAGCTTGACAAGATCGTCAAGGATGTCTCCGCCGCCTTTTCCGGCATCACCAATCTTCCTACCTTCGGCATGGTACCGACCATTGAGTACGGCACCATCAAGGGGATCAAGCTGGTTCTGGTGGATGAAAAAACGATCATGGTAATCGTTTCCGACAGTTCCGGGCTGATCAAAAACAAGCTGCTGCGTCTGCGCGAACGTGTGGACGAGGACTTTTTAACCCAGATGACCGAGATTTTAAATCAGAATCTGGTCGGCTATACCCGTTCGGAAATCAACCTGAACCGTATCATCGAGGTCGTCAACGCGGTCGGCTGCAACCCGGAGATTTTATCCTCCGTTTTGGAGCTGGTGCACGAGGCTATCTCGGAAATCGACAAGCGCGAGGTATACCTGGAGGGTTCTACCAACATTCTGCGTTTTCCGGAATACAACGACATCCAAAAAATTAAAGAAATTCTTGAATTTTTTGATGATAAACAAAACCTTGGCAAACTGATCGGCGATCTTCCCGAAATGAAGGACGGCGAGGTCAAGGTTCTGATCGGGGACGAAAACGAGCTGCCGGAGCTGAAAAACAACAGCGTGGTGCTCTCCACTTACAAGGTCGGCCCTGATCTGACCGGCATTATCGGCGTGGTCGGCCCCACCCGTATGGACTATGCCAAGGTGGTATCCGGGGTCGGATTTTTCTCCAAGCAGCTCAGCAAGATGCTCAGCGGCCGCCTGGAGGGCGCACCGCCGGAGCGCTTAAATCCGGACCTCTCAAACAAAGGAGATGAAAGCAATGAAGCAAGATAAAGAAAAGAAGGAAAAAGAAACGGTAACCGAAACGGAAACGCCAAACGCACAGGAAACGCAGCCGCAGGATGCGGCGGACACGCCGGAAGAAAATACGGCGGCACAGACTGCGCCGGAGGAGGACAGTGCGCTTTTAAAAGCGCAGGAATCCGTCAAAAATCTGACAGACCGTCTGATGCGCACCGCTGCGGAGTTTGACAACTTTAAAAAGCGTTCCGCACGGGAAAAGGACGATATTTATTCTGTTGCGGTCTGCGACACCATCGCAAAGCTTTTGCCGGTGCTGGACAATTTAGACCGCGCCTTAGCCGCCGGGGAAGAAAACCCGGACAAAAACGGCTTGTTTGACGGCGTAAAAATGGTGAAAAAGCAGTTTGAGGACGCGCTTTCCGATATTGGTGTGACGGCGATGGACGCGGTCGGGTCGCCCTTTGATCCCGAAAAGCATAACGCCGTTATGACGGAGGAAAGCGATGCGGAGGAAAACACCGTTTTGGAAGAACTGATGCGCGGATATCTTTACAAAGACAAAGTAATCCGCCACTCTATGGTAAAAGTAAGTAAATAAACCAAGTGAGTTATATATAGAAAGGATGATATATTATGGGAAAAATTATCGGTATTGACTTAGGAACCACAAACTCCTGCGTTGCGGTTATGGAGGGCGGCGAACCGACCGTCATCACCAACCCGGAGGGCGCAAGAACCACCCCGTCCGTTGTTGCATTCACCAAGACCGGTGAACGTTTGGTCGGCCAGGTCGCAAAGCGTCAGGCCATCACCAACCCGGATCGTACCATCATGTCCATTAAGCGTGATATGGGTACCAACCGCAAGGTATCGATCGACGACAAAAACTATTCTCCGCAGGAAATTTCTGCGATGATTCTGCAAAAGCTGAAAGCGGACGCTGAGGCATACCTCGGCGAGACGGTATCGCAGGCGGTTATCACGGTGCCGGCTTACTTCAGCGACGCGCAGCGTCAGGCAACCAAGGACGCAGGCAAGATTGCCGGTCTTGAAGTTTTGCGTATCATCAACGAGCCGACGGCAGCCGCACTGGCCTACGGCCTTGAAAAGGACAGCGACCAGAAGATCATGGTTTACGATCTGGGCGGCGGTACCTTTGATGTCTCCATTCTGGAGATCGGCGACGGCGTGTTTGAAGTATTGGCAACCAGCGGTAACAACCGTCTGGGCGGCGATGACTTTGACGAAAAGGTCATGAACTATCTGGCCGATGAATTCCAGAAGGAAAACGGCATTGATCTGCGCCAGGATAAGATGGCGCTGCAGCGGTTGAAGGAAGCTGCCGAAAAAGCAAAGATCGAGCTTTCCGGCGTTACCAGCTCCAATGTCAACCTGCCGTTTATCACTGCAGACACCACCGGCCCGAAGCACCTGGATATCACCATTACCCGTGCGCAGTTTGACGCACTGACCTCTGATTTGGTAGAAAAGACCATGGAACCGACCCGTAACGCGCTGCGTGACGCCAACCTGTCCCCCAGCGACATCGACAAGGTGTTGTTGGTCGGTGGATCTTCCAGAATCCCGGCTGTTCAGGAGGCAGTTCAGAAGTTTATCGGCAAGGAACCGCATAAGGGCATTAACCCGGACGAGTGCGTTGCAATCGGCGCATCGATCCAGGCCGGCGTATTGGCCGGTGACGTTGAGGATTTGGTATTGCTTGACGTTACGCCTCTTTCTTTGGGTATTGAGACCATGGGCGGCGTATTTACCAAACTGATCGAGCGGAACACGACCATCCCGACCAACAAGAGTCAGGTATTCTCTACCGCCGCAGACGGTCAGACCAGTGTTGAGGTTCACGTGCTGCAGGGTGAACGTGAGATGGCAGCCTATAACAAGACCTTAGGCCGCTTCAGCCTGAACAACATTCCGCCGGCACCCCGCGGCGTACCGCAGATTCAGGTTTCCTTTGACATCGATGCAAACGGTATCGTAAAGGTAACCGCAAAGGATTTGGGCACCGGCCAGCAGCAGGATATCACGATTACTTCTTCCACCAACCTCTCGGATGACGATATTGAAAAGGCCGTCAAAGAGGCTGAGCAGTTCGCCGCTGAGGATAAAAAGCGGAAAGAAGAAGTTGATGTTCGCAACAATGCTGACAATATGGTTTATCAGACCGAAAAGACCTTAGGCGAAATCGGTGACAAGATTGACGCAGCAGAAAAGTCTGCCATCCAGGCAGAAGTTGATAAGCTCAAAGAGCTGCTGAAGGCGTCTCCGATTGACGTAGAGGCCGTAAAGGCACAGACCGAGGCGGTTTCTCAAAAGTTCTATGCCGTATCGGAAAAGCTCTACGCCGCAGCACAACAGGCACAGCAAGCGCAGCAGGCACAGGGCGGTGCGGCTCCCGGCGGCAACGCAGGCGGCGCACAGCAGCAAGGCGGCGACAATGTGGTAGATGCCGAGTACACCGAGGTTGACGACAACAAATAAACAGTTCCATGCATCAAGCCGATGCCGAAGATATCCGATCGGCATCGGTGAAAGGGCGGGCAGCTTTTGTCCGCCCATTTTCAAATAGAATGAGGTTATTGTTATGGCAGATAAAAGAGATTATTATGAGGTTCTCGGCGTTGAAAAAAACGCATCGGCAGACGAGATCAAAAAGGCCTACCGAAAGCTTGCAAAAAAATATCACCCGGACTTAAATCCGAACGATAAGGAAGGTGCCGAAAAAAAGTTTAAAGAAGCCTCTGAGGCCTACGAGGTGCTGAGCGACCCGGAAAAAAAGCAAAAGTATGACCAGTTCGGTCACTCCGCCTTTGATCCCGCCGCCGGCGGCTACGGCGGCAGTTACGGCGGCGGCTTTGACGGATTTGATGTGGGCGACATCTTCAACAGCTTTTTCGGCGGCGGATTTGGCGGTCAGCGCGCCAACCCGAACGCGCCGCAGCGCGGCAGAGACATCAGCTACAACGTAGATCTGACCTTTGAGGAAGCATGCTTCGGCGTAGAAAAGGACGTCACCGTCAACCATTTGGAGCGGTGTACGGATTGCGGCGGCAGCGGAGCGGCGGCCGGCACCAAACCGGAAACCTGTCCGACCTGTCACGGCACCGGCCAGGTACGTTCGGTGCAGCGGACTGCCTTTGGCAGCTTTCAGAGTGTCCGTCCCTGTGATTCCTGCGGCGGCCGCGGCACCATCATTAAAACGCCCTGCTCCGCCTGCCACGGCGAGGGCAGCGTAAGAAAGCCCAAAAAGGTACGGGTAAAGATTCCGGCAGGGATTGATGACGGCCAGCAGGTTTATGTCCGCGGCGAGGGCGACGCCGGCAGCAAGGGCGGTCCCAGCGGCGACCTGATTTTAAATATTCGGGTACGGCACCACAAACTGTTTGTCCGCCAGGGATATGATATCCTTTGTGACTATCCCATCTCCTTTGTCCAGGCGGCGCTAGGCGCCGAGGTACAGGTTCCAACCGTAGACGGCAAGGTCTCTTACCACATTCCGGAGGGAACGCAGCCGAACACGGTATTCCGCCTGCGCGGCAAGGGTGTGCCGAAACTCAACTCCAGCCAGCGCGGCGATCAGTACGTCACCATCAAGGTGGAAATCCCGAAAGGCCTGAACGAAAAGCAGAAAGATCTGCTCCGCCATTTTGACGAGAACGTTGACGCCTCCAAATACAAGCAGAGCAAAAACTTTTTTGAAAAAATGCGCGAAATCTTTAAATAAACCAAAAAACATACGCAAAACGCCGGCGGAATCGTTCGGCGTTTTCGCCGTGTTAGCGATCCGATCCCGATTTTAAGCGTTCGGATTACAAATATCAGGTTAGGCACACGGGGGACGAAAGGGAATCATTAAAACACCGATTTTGAAAGGCCGATTGCCGCTTTCGTCTATCAATAGAAACGAAAGGATGATACCATGGATTGGATTAAAGTTCGTATTACCACAACGGCGGCCGGGATTGACCCGGTCAGCGGCAGACTGCTGGAGCTTGGCATTAGCGGAATCGAGATTGCCGACAAAGACGATTTTAAAGAATTTTTGGAGCAAAACCGCCAATATTGGGACTATGTTGACGAAGAGTTAGAACGCCTGAAAGACGCAGACACCGTCATCACCCTTTATCTCTCCGACGGCATGACCGGCCTGGAGCAGCTTGCCGCCATCCGCAGCAGCATGCAGGAACTAAAGCAGATGGATGATGCCGGCCAGTACGGTACACTCTCTATTACCACCGACAAGGTCAAAGACGAAGATTGGTCGGAGATATGGAAACAGTACTTCCATCCGATTCCCGTCGGAGAAAAAATCCTGATTCAACCGGCATGGGAAACGGCGGAAAACGCCGAGGACAAGGTGGTCTTTACTGTAAATCCGGGCATGAGTTTCGGAACAGGATCGCACCCCAGCACCCGCTTTTGTATCGAAGAAATCGAAAAGCATCTTACAAAGGGCGACACCGTTTTAGACCTTGGCTGCGGCTCCGGCATTTTATCCATCATCGCACTTCTGCTCGGTGCAAAGTCCGCCACCGCGATCGACATTGACCCCAACGCCGTTGACGTTGCCTACCGCAATCTAAAGCTCAACCGCCTGACCGACGAGAATTACCACGTGATGGCCGGCGATATTCTGACCGATCCCAAATTGCAGGAACAGCTCGGCACTTATGATATTGTCATTGCAAACATTGTTGCCGATGTCATCATCGGCCTTTCCGGCTTTGTCAAAAAGTTTATGAAAAAGGACGGAACCTTTATCTGCTCCGGCATTATTTTAGAACGCCTGGACGAGGTCACCGCCGCGCTGGAAAAAGCCGGTCTTTCGATTGCGTGCATCCGCAAGGATGACGACTGGGCAGCCATCACCTGCCGCCCGGCATAAAATAGCGCTTGCAATATGCCGCGCTTTGTGATATGATAGGTGCGTTGTTTTGACAAATCCGTGCGTCTAAGAGAGGAGCGTTTTGTATGCGCCGCTTTTTTACAGAACCATCGAACATCAACGGCGATACCGCCGTCATTTTAGAGGATGCCGCACACATTACACGGGTGCTGCGGCTAAAGCTCGGCGACCGTGTGCTGCTCTTTGACGGCACCGGCTACGAATACACCGCCGCGCTGACCGCTCTTGACGCCAAGGAATGTACCGCGCGCATCATCGAAAAACGGTTTTCCCTTCAGGAACCAAAGCTTAAGATTACGATTTTTCAAGGGATTCCCAAATCCGGAAAGATGGAATCCATCATTCAAAAATCGGTGGAACTCGGCGTATATGCCATTGTCCCGACCGCGATGCAGCGCTGCGTTGCAAAGCTGGACAATGAAAAAAAGGAACTTGAAAAGCAGAAACGCTGGAACAAAGTCTCCAAAGAGGCCGCCAAGCAATGCGGGCGCGGTCTGGTACCGCACGTCGCAAAGTCCATGTCGTTCAAAGAGGCGCTCGGCGCCCTGCGCGGCTTTGACCTCGCGCTGATGCCGTATGAGGAACTGGGGCATAGCGGCGACCGCTCTTTAAAGCGTGTGCTGCAAAGCGCCTCTCCCGTACACGTTGGTGTACTGATCGGCCCGGAGGGCGGTTTTTCCGATGAAGAGGCGGCACTTGCCAAGGAGGCCGAACTTTGCATGATCGGTCTCGGCCGCCGCATTTTGCGCACAGAAACGGTGGCGTCTGCAATCATTTCTATGATGATGTATGAATATGATGAGATATAGAGAAAGGATGATACCGATGAAAAAGAAGAACCATCAAAAACCAACCCGTACGCAGGGCATGTCCCGGCGTGAACAAAACGACCGTCTGGCCAACTGGTATATGATTAACCTGGGCTGGAGCCTGCTTGCCATTTTTGTGCTGCTCGGCATTCGTCAGGGCTACCGCAGCAGTTCCACCATTTTGTATATGCAGGGCGCTATGTGGGTTTTCACGGCCGTATTTGCCGTGTGCGCCGTGGTACTGTTTTCCCTTGCAAAGGCCGGCATTTTTCAAAATGCGCTGCGTGCCCGTCACTATGGCTATTTTATGATTGCCTGCACCGGCGTGGGGCTTTGGCTTGCCCTGTTTAACAAGTTGCGCCCGATCATGGAGCTGTGCGCGCAAAAGCTCTTCTCCAATCCCGCGCTTACGGTTTCCTCTTACTGGAATATCCGTATCCCGATGATCGGCATTGCGATTTACCTGATCATCGGATTCATCTACCTTGTCGTAAAAAGTGTAAAAAAACTGTAATCTATCCGCCTTGCAAACAACCGGCGTCTGTATTATAATAAAGAAAGCTGAGGAGGGGTCGCGTGCCGCATGATATCGCAAATGCAGTCTCTATCTTTCTTCAAATTACCGTGTTTCTGGTTGGCGTCTACTACCTCGCCATCGGATTCTTTTCCCTTTTTTCACCGCCCGTGAAGAAGGGAAACGGCGACTGCACCCGATTTGCCGTTGTGATTCCGGCACATAACGAGGCCGGCGTCCTTGGTGATTTGCTGCGCAGCCTGAAAGCGCAGGACTACCCGGCATCGCATCTTCACGTGTTTGTGGCGGCGGATCGCTGCACAGACCGTACCGAACAGATTGCCGCAGCGCATGGCGCGAATGTTCTGGCAATCCAAAATCCCGACAAGGCCGGCAAGGGCTTTGTGTTAGCAAGCGCCCTGTCTTTGCTGCATGCCGCAAATGAGCATTATGACGCCTTTGCGGTTCTTGATGCGGACAACATTGCAGACCCCCGCTTTTTTGCGGAACTGAATGAGGCACTGCAAAGCGGTGCGTCTGCCGTGCAAGGCTATATTGATACCAAAAATCCGAACGATAGCTGGATTTCGCATTCCTACGCATTATGGTACTGGATCAGCAACCGTATGCTGCAGATGGGTTATCACCGTCTCGGCCTCGGCTGCAGTCTGGGCGGTACCGGTTTTGCCCTGTCACGCAAGCTTTTGGATGAAATCCCCTGGCAGACGCATACCCTGGCTGAGGACGCGGAGTACACCGCGCAGCTGACGCTTGGCGGAAAGAAGATCTGCTATGTGCCGCAGGCCGTGGTCTATGACGAAAAGCCAACCTCGTTTTCCGTCTCACTGCGTCAGCGCATGCGCTGGGCACAGGGAATCACGCAGGTACAGCGCGACTACGGCGGCAAGCTGCTGCGCCGCGGACAGTTTGGCGGTTTTCTCCGTTTTTGGAGCAACCTTTTGATGCCGCTCTGTTCTCTTCTGCTCCTTTTGCTCGACGCCGCCGCAATCCGTCAGCTATGGCATGGGAAAGCAGCCGCACCCGTATCATTCTGGGCGCAGCCATTGCCCTTTTTGCTGCTGAATTTTTACCTGCTCGGTATGTTATTCTGCATCCTTTTGGGGCTGGTTCGCGACCGAAAATGGAACGCAAAAACGATCTTGCATATACCCGGTCTTTTTGCCTATCTGATCAGCTGGATACCGACCGGCATCTTTGGCGCGCTTCGCCACACCGAAAAGGAGTGGTATCACACGGCGCACAAATCAAAGTAACACAAAAAGAATGATAAAACGTCTCTTATGATTCTACCCTGCCGATAGGAGACGGTCAATGATTTGCCGACGCAGGGCGGCGGAATGGAGACCAATTTATGTGTGGAATTGTAGGTTATGTTGGAAGTAAGCAGGCAGCACCGATTCTATTAGACGGTCTTAGCAAGCTGGAGTACCGCGGTTATGACTCCGCCGGAGTCGCCGTAATGACGCCGGACGGCATCGATGTCAAAAAATCCAAGGGCAGACTGGCGATTCTCTCCGAGAAGATCGACGGCGGAAAATCCATGATCGGCACGGTCGGCATCGGCCATACACGCTGGGCAACCCACGGCGAACCGTCCGATACCAATTCGCATCCGCATCTGAGTAATTCCGGCCGATTCGCGGTGGTGCATAACGGCATTATCGAAAACTATATTCGTCTGCGCGAATTTCTCATCCAAAAGGGCTTTTCCTTTATTTCGGAAACCGATACCGAGGTCATTGCGCACCTGGTTGAATATTATTATGACGGTGACATCATCGACACCGTCACCAAGGTCATTCAAAAGGTCGAAGGCTCTTATGCGCTCGGCATTCTCTGTGCCGACACCCCCGACACCTTTGTCGCTGTCCGCAAGGAAAGTCCGCTGATTGTCGGCCTCGGCGAGGGAGAAAACTTTATCGCCTCTGACATTCCGGCCATTTTGTCCCATACCCGCAACGTCTATTTCCTGGAAAATAACGAGATCGTTCTGCTTGGCGCCGACGCGGTTAAAATCTATAACACCGACCGCGAGGAAGTCCACAAGGAAGTTTTCAAGGTAAACTGGGACATCTCCGCTGCGGAAAAAGGCGGCTATGAGCATTTTATGTTCAAAGAAATCATGGAGCAGCCGAGAGCGCTGCGTGACACCATCAGCCCCCGTATCAAAGACGGGCGCATCGTGTTAGACGATATTACACTTACTGCCGACTATCTGCGCACGGTCAACCGCATCTACATTGTTGCCTGCGGCAGCGCCTATCATGTCGGCGTAGTCGGAAAGTATGTCATCGAGCAGATGCTGCGGATTCCGGTGGAAGCCTCCATTGCATCGGAATTTCGTTATATGAACCCGATTGTGGACGAACATTCTCTGGTGATTGTCATCAGCCAGTCCGGCGAAACCGCCGACACCATCGCCGCCATGCGTGAGGCCAAAAAACTCGGCGCACGCACCTTTGCAATTGTCAACGCGGTGGGCAGCGCCATTGCCCGTGAGGCCGATGACGTCCTCTATACCTGGGCGGGGCCGGAAATCGCCGTGGCAACCACCAAGGCGTACAGCACACAGCTGACCGCCATCTACCTGCTTTCGCTCTACATTGCGCAGGAGCGCAAGCTGCTCACGGACGGCAAGATGGCCTCCTATTTAAAAGATCTGGAGACCCTGCCGGAGCGCGTTGAGGCAATTCTTGGCAACAAGGGTGAAATCCAGTACACTGCCTCTCTGCACTACAACAGCAAGAGCATCTTCTTCTTAGGCCGTACCCTGGATTACGCGGTCGCTTTAGAGGGTTCCTTAAAGCTGAAGGAAATCTCCTATATTCATTCCGAGGCCTATGCAGCCGGCGAATTAAAGCACGGCACCATTGCCCTGATCGAAAAGGGAACAGTCGTGGTTGCCCTTTGCGGCGTAGACGCCCTGTATGATAAGATGCTCAGCAACATCAAAGAGGTCAAAGCACGCGGCGCCGTTGTGATTGCCATCGCTAAGGAGGGACATACCGAGATCGCCAAAGAGGCGGATCACGTGATTTATGTTCCGGACTGCGGCTCTCTTACCGCTCCGTCCGAAATGGTCATTCCGCTGCAGTTGTTCGCTTATTATGTTGCCTCCTTAAAGGGCTTAGACATCGACAAGCCCCGTAACCTTGCAAAATCCGTTACGGTGGAATAACCGAAACAGCAAAAGGATTGCCATGGCTTTCGCTATGGCAATCCTTTTTTACACTCTTTTTTATGATATCCTCTTCTATCCCTTCTTGCTAAACTGCCGCTGCAAACGCTTGCGGCAAAAGCTTTCCCGTTCCTTAGGGCAAAGCACCACAACATAATCCCCCGTCTGCATTTTGGTGTCGCCGTGCGGAATGATTTCCTCTCCGCCGCGGGTGACGCTGACCAAGAGACAGCGATCCGGCCACTTTAATTCGCCGATTCTCTTTTGGTCGGCGGTGCAGCCTGTTTCAACCGCAAAATTCAAAAGGACGCGTTCTGTTTCTGCCTGTTCCTCCGTCGCACTCGGCGCCGTCTTTCTCATATTGGCAAGCAGCGATTCATAAATCGGTTTTGCCCCCATCAGATCCGCCATCAGGTAGGCGCAGACCGCAACCAAAGACACGGTCAGCATCTGGGTCAGCGAACCCGACATTTCCACGATCAAAACAATCCCGGTCACCGGTGCGCGCACAATCGCCGTAAACATACCCACCATGCCCAAAAACACAAAGTTGATAAAATATTCTTCATCAAGACCAATCATTTTTGCAAAAATGCTGCCTGCCAGTGCGCCCAGCACCAATAACGGGAAGAAAATTCCTCCCGGTGCGCCGCTGCCGAACGAAATCATCGAAAACAAAAACTTTGCGGCAAGCAATAACGCCATCGTTCCCAGTGCGAGCTTGTGGGCAAGCAGGGCTTCTACCACGCCGTGTCCGCCGCCGGTAATCTCCGGCAGGCAAAACCCAAAAAGGCCAGCAAACAGGAACGGAATCACCATCACATAGGGACGTTTTAAAAACGTAATCTTTCGATAGGCTTGCTGCGCGGCGAGCAGCGTGTTGTTATAGATCCAGCCGCAAACGCCCAGCAAAATCCCCAAAAGCGGCAGATACAGATAATAGCGGAGCGGCAGAGGACTGAGTACATGGCTGCCGAACACCGAATCCATCCCAAAAAACAGTTTACTGACGACATCTGCCGTAACCGCCGAGGACAGCGCCGACAAAAGCACGCTGACCGAAAAATTCTTATGAACCTCCTCCAGGGAAAAGAGCATCCCGGCCAGCGGCGCATTAAACGCCGCAGCCAGCCCGGCACTGGCACCGCAGGTTAAAAGATACCGCTTTTCGGTCTCATCACGCCCAAGTCCCTTTGCAACGCCTTCACCGGCCGCCGCGCCCAGCTGAATCGAAGGCCCCTCTCTGCCAAGCGACAGCCCGGCGCCGATCGCCAATGCGCCGCCGACAATCTTTCCCAAAATGATCCGCCACCACGAAACCTGAAAGAACCCTAAAATCTGTCCCTCGACCTGCGGAATACCGCTGCCCTTGATCATGGGTTCCTTCTCTGTAAGGTATCCCACAAAAATTCCGATCAAAATCAGCAGGGCAAACACCGTGACAACCGTCCACGCATGTGCTTTTGCGGCCGCATAAACCATTTTGGAAAACTGCTCCGCACGGCTGAGCAAAAGCCGGTAAAGCGAGACAATCACACCGGCAGCAATGCCGACCAAAATTCCCTGCCACACCAGCCGATACTTTAAATTTTTAACCAGCCGCAAAACATGGTATTCTTTTTCTTGTTTCATACAGTATCTCACCCGCAAAATGACCGGCTGCACACCCAGCCGGTCATAATTTTTTCAACAACCCTACTTTAAAACGCGCTTTACATCATAGTGCCGCACCGTATCGACCAAATAGGCACCGGCCGAAAAGGCCATGGCCGCAATCATAATCACCAACAGAACCGTAGACCATACATGCGGCATATCACGCCACAAAATCATCAAAAAGACAATCGCATAAAAGATCACCGTTGCCGCCTTGCCGTACCAGTTGGAATGCACCACAATCTTTTTCAGATACAAAATGCCGCCGATGACAATCATGCTGACCTCTTTCAAAAGTACAACCAAAATGATCCAATAAGGAACGATCCTGGCAATGGCAAGCGAGACAATCACCGCAATCTGCATCAGCTTGTCCACAAACGGATCATAAATCTTGCCAAAGTTTGTTACCATGTTAAAATGTCTGGCGATATACCCGTCTACCACATCCGTCACACCGGACAGTACAAAAATCGCTGCCGCACCCGGCAAATTTTGCGCGCCAAGCACAAGGTACACAAAAATCGGTACCAAAAGCAATCTGGCGGTCGTCAGAATATTCGGTATCATAATTCTCCCTCCTGCAGCGATAAAAGCAGCTGATAAATCGCAGGCTCTTTCTTTTTGAGATTGATGGGTTTCATCTCCGGCGTTGTAAAACCGTGGGTCGTACTGCCGGACGCCAGCAACGCTTCGTCAGAGACGCGGATGACCCGGTAGTCAAACTTGCATTTTGCAGCGCCCAGCTCTTTGAGGCAGACCTCAATCCAGACTTCGTCTCCATACCTTGCGCCGCAGTAAAAACGGCAATAACAATCCACCAGCGGCAGCCAAACGCCCTTTTTTTCGATTTCGTCGTAGGACATGCCCGACGTTTTAAAAAACTCCGTCCTTCCAACCTCAAACCAGGGAAAATACCTGGAATGATGCACCACACCCATCCGATCTGTTTCGCAGTAACGAACTTGCAGCTTGGTTCGGAACATACCGATTTTCACAACCTTTCTGCCCCGGCGGCGATCCGCCAAGGCAACGCGGCATGGCCGCTATATAATCTTTGCAACGCCGCTGTATACCCTTCCGCGTACGCCGTCAATGGTAATCGTTGTGCCGTTCTTTAAAATATTGGTCGCCCCGGTCGCGCCGCATATCACCGGAATATCCAGCGTCATGCCAACCACGGCGGCGTGGGAACTGAGTCCCGGCTTTTCGGTGATAATGGCAGAGGCCTTGCGCAAAATCGAAATGATGTCATTGCTGGTCTCCGGGATTACCAGAATATCGCCGGCCTCAAAATTATTTAAAGCCTCGGCCGTATTCTGCGCCACACAAACCTTACCGCAGACCGCTTTGCCGGAGCTGCTGGTACCGCTGAGCAGGATATCGCCCACCAGCTGCACCTTTAAAATATTGGTCGTGCCGCTGATTCCCACCGAGGTGCCGCCGGTGATTACCACAACGTCACCCTTTTCAATGAGCGAGGTCTGCTTGACCGCCTGATCCACCACATGGTCAAACAATGCGTCCGAAGTCTTTTTCATCTCCGTATGAATCGGCGTAACCCCCCAGGAAAGCGCCAGCTGACGGTATACCTGGTCGCTCATACAACCGGCAATGATCGGACACTTGGGGCGAAACCCCGAAAGCACGCGCGGTGTAAAGCCCGACTTGCTGACCGTGATAATGGCAGCCGCGCCCAGATCGTGTGCGGTCGTACACGCCGAATGGCAGATGGCATTGGTAACGTCCATACCGCCCATTAAGTGTCTGCCCTCAAAGCGCTTGATATAGTTGATATCCTCTTCCGCCTTGACGCAGATCTGCGCCATTGTTTTCAGCGCTTTAACCGGGTATTCGCCCACTGCCGTCTCGCCGGAGAGCATCACAGCCGAGGTGCCGTCATAGACCGCATTGGCAACATCCGAGGTCTCCGCACGGGTCGGCCGCGGATTGTGCGTCATCGACTCTAACATCTGGGTCGCCGTAATAACGCGTCTTCCGCTGCGATAGCATTTTTCGATCAATTCCTTCTGCACCGAGGGCAGCTCCTCAAACGGGATCTCAACCCCCATATCGCCGCGCGCCACCATAATCCCCTCACAGGTTTTGATGATGTGATCCGCATTGTTAACGCCCTGGCGGTTTTCAATCTTGGCGATGACCTGAATCGTCTCCGCGCCGCACTGTTCCAGCACCCTTTTAATCTCCAAAACATCGTAGGCACTGCGCACAAAGGAGGCTGCAATAAAGTCAACGCCCTGCTCCACACCGAACTTGATATCGGCGACATCCTTTTCGCTCATATAGTCCATGGTGAGATTGACATCGGGCACGTTGATGCTTTTATGGTTGCTGACCGGGCCGCCGTTTAACACTTCACAAATCACGTCGCCGCCCTTAATCTGGGTCACAGCCATCTCAATCAGGCCGTCGTCGATCAAGATACGGGTGCCCTTTTCGACATCTCTGGAAAGACCCGGATAGGTGATGTGGGTCATCTCCTGCGTGCCGAGCATCTCTTTTGGCGTCAAGGTAAATTTTTGTCCCTTTTCCAAAATGATTTTTCCGTTTTCAAAATCGCCTGTTCGGATTTCAGGTCCCTTGGTATCCAAAAGCAGCGCAATCGGAAGCCCCAATTCATCACGCAATGCCTTTACGGCGTCAATCCGCCGCTTATGCTCCTCATAGCTGCCGTGTGAAAAATTGAGCCGTGCCGTGTTCATACCGGCCAGCATCAGCTCCCGCAGAACCTTAGGATCGTCCGTGGCGGGCCCTAAGGTACAAATAATTTTTGTCTTGCGTTTCAAGTAAATCCCCCTCCGCTGCATATGCACTTTTTATTCGCCGCTCTCTACAACACCCATCTTGGTATAAACCTTCGCCTTGCCGCGAATTTTGATCGCCGTTGTAACCTCTGTAAATTCCGCAATAAACACCTCGCCGCGATCCAGTTTTTCCGTATGATGAAACTTGGTATCCCGGCCGCTTGTCAGGCCGATAACGGTCACGCCGTCCTCCAGTGCCGCAACGGTAATATACTCTCCCGATCCTGTTTTATTCTCCACTGCTACTCTTCCTCCTGTTCTTTATGCGGCCGACTTTCGCCGCCTGTCATCTTGCTTTTGATTATAATATATTTCGGTAAATAAAGTCAAGGTAAAAATGGTACAGTTTTTGTCAAGTTTATATATTGAAATTTGTTTTTTCCTGTGCTATACTGTTAAAAAGCAAAAAAATGTATGAAAATGAGGAAAGAAGGTTAATCAAGGTGGAAATTCGTATTGAAAAAACAACAACACCCAAACAAAAACCCACCATGGACAATCTGCCCTTTGGTGAGATTTTTTCCGATCACATGTTTGTGATGGACTATGCTGAGGATAAGGGCTGGTATGACCCCCGCATCGTGCCTTACGGCCCGATCCAATTAGACCCTTCCGCCATGGTATTTCACTACGCACAGGAGATTTTTGAGGGGCTTAAGGCCTATAAATCCAAGGAAGGCCATGTCCGCCTCTTCCGTCCGTATAAAAATTTTGAACGTATGAATCTTTCGGCAGACCGTCTCGCCATTCCGGCACTTGACGTTGATCTGTGTGTGGAGGCGCTCAAAAAGCTGGTTGCACTGGATCAGGACTGGATCCCGGAGCAGGAGGGCGCATCGCTTTACATCCGCCCCTTTATCATCGCCACCGATGAGTCCCTGGGCGTCAGACCGTCTCACACCTACAAGTTTTTCATCATCTGCTCTCCCAGCGGTCTTTACTACCCGGAAGGTCTTGATCCCGTTAAAATTTATGTAGAGGATCATTATGTCCGCACCGTCCGCGGCGCAACCGGCTTTACCAAGACCGGCGGCAACTACGCAAGCAGCATCAAGGCACAGGTCATCGCCCATGACCGCGGCTATTCTCAGGTGCTTTGGCTCGACGGTGTAGAGCAGAAATATGTGGAAGAAGTCGGCTCGATGAACATCTTCTTTAAAATCGGCGGCGAGGTTGTCACCCCGATGTTAAACGGTAGTATTTTGGGCGGCATCACCCGTATGTCCAGCATCGAACTGCTTAAAAAATGGGGGATTCCCGTTTCCGAGCGCCGCATCTCCATCCAGGAAATCTATGACGCATACCAAGACGGCAAACTGGAAGAATGTTTTGGTACCGGCACCGCGGCAATCATCTCTCCGGTCGGCGAGCTGCGCTGGGAAGACCATGTGATGAAGATTAACAACAACCAAATCGGTGAGGTAACCCAGCGTATCTTTGATACCATCACCGGCATTCAGAACGGCACTCTGCCCGATGACCTTAACTGGGTTGTTACGGTTGAATAATTCATCCGATCATCCTACGAATTGACGGTTTTATCACGAAGCCCCCTGTTCCGACCGAACAGGGGGCTTCGTTGCTGTATTTCGTGTTTTTAACTTAAAGAACCGGCGGATTCATCTTTTTTAAATTGCCGCATCATCATTTCATGCATCGTCACCATCAAGACCAGAATCACGGCAATAAAAACCGGGAACAGGGCAATGGTTATGTGGTTGGCAATCAGCCCGAAAAACGGCGGCATCAGACAGGTTCCTATATAGGCAAACGCCATTTGCACCCCGATGATCGTCTGTGACCTATCTGCGCCGAAATGTGCCGGCGTAGAATGAATGATGCAGGGATAAATAGGGGCGCAGCCAGTCCGATGATCACCGGCAATACATTCTTTTGGATTGGCAAGTTTTTTATGATGCGTGATTGGTTTCCGAAAACCTCCGCAAAATCGCCGCAATTTCCGCTCTGGTCGCATGGTCGCCGGGCGCGAGCATGGTCTCGGTTTTTCCATTTATCATTCCCGATCCGACCGCGTACTGCATCGAAGGTATCGCATACTCCGAGATGCGCTCCGCATCCTCATAGGACAGAAGATTGGTGTCCTCGCCCACTGACACATCATATCCCTTAACCTTTGCAAGGCGGTGCATCATGGCCGCAATCTGTTCTCTTTGAATCCACTGGTCGGGCGCGAACTCGGTTTCGGAAACACCGTTTACAATCCCGTTTTGTACTGCCCACAGGACCGCCTTTTCGTAGTATGCGTCCGCCGGGACATCCGCAAACGGAACGCTTCCGTCAACTTGCGGCTCTCCCTCCGCACGGTAGAGAACGGCCGCAAACATCGCACGGGTCGTGGGTTCATTCGGTGCAAAGGTTGTCGTTTCGGTTCCCCGGAACCATCCGTTTTTCACTGCATATGCCACATCCCGATAGAACCAGTCTCCCTCCCGGACATCCTCAAACGGGTTTTCCCAAGCCTCGGCATCGGGCTCGTTTTCTGTCCACCTTGCGTAGAGCGTAAAGCTCTTTTTGACCTTATCCGCAAAATCGTAAGGCACCGAGAATTGCTTATCAAGATACCAGCCCTCAAACGTATACCCGTCTTTTACGGGATCCTCCGGTCTTTCGACAGAAAGTCCCGATTGCACCCTTTGGCTTTTTACCTCGCTGCCGCCGTTTGTCCGGAACGAAACCGTATAATATGCGATGCCGCCGCCGGACGAGCCGCCGGATGCAGAAGATTTTTTGGTTAATCCGGCAATCGCATCGGACACAGCCGTTGCCGCGCGGTCAATGTCGTTTTGGGTGATACCCTCGGTTTCTTTTATCTGCTCCGCACTTTGGATCGCATCTTGCAGCGCGTTCCAGCTATCCTCCGTGTAGCCCCGGTTTTCCAGCCGCTTTGCCTCCGCAATTGCCGCGTCCAGCGCCGTATAAACCAGCATGCGATCCACCGTATCAACCACAACGCCGTCGTACAAAAATTCGTCGCCGCCAAGCGCAAATCCGGCGCGTACAAGGGTCTTGCCGGCAAGGGCGGCCGTAACCGTTGCCCCATCCAGCTTTGCCGATACACCGCCGATCACCGCCAGTGAGGTTGCCGAAAGATCCGTGATATCCACGCTGTCGCCGCTCTCCAATGTGCCGATCACCCTAAGTTTTGCACTTTCTCCTTCGGCCAGTGTAAGCGTTCCGTCAGCGATGGGTTTATCATCGCTCATGATCTGAACAGAAACAATGTCAGAAACATTTTTGTTGATTAAAACCACATTTTTCACCGTCTCATTACCGGCCGCATCCCTTGCCAAAACCTCCAGATTCATCTTTGCGGTATTCTTTGCCGCTCCAAGCGGCAGCGTCGCCTTTAGCATCCCTTCTGCAAAGATATCCGCCTCTGTCGGTGAAACAGACTCGCCGTTGATACGAAAACGGTATTCCGCCTCCCTTTCCGCCGTCGCCGTTACGGTGATACTGTCCCCGTCAAAACGGTCGCCGTTCTTCGGCGCGGAAAGCATTACAACAGGTGCTGTGGTGTCCACACTGACAATCTCCTGCACAATGGCGTGATCGCCTTCTTCATCCTTTGCATAAAATTCAATCGTATGTTCTCCGTCCGAAAGAGCAACATCCTGTGAAATCGTTTGCGCCGCATCCTTGTACGAATACCATGCCCCGTCATCGGTTTTTGCATCGATGTACAGCTCGCCGCAAACAGGAACATCAGCGTGCAGCAAAATTGCGCCTTTTTCCTGCTCATATCGGATGGAAACATCGGGTCTTGTAGACGCTTTCAGCGTCACACCCGGTGAGGTCTGATATGCGCCGCAGTGATAGACCTCATTTCCCTCTGCATCCTTTTCCAGATTGCAAAGTCTGACCTTTGCCACATATTCCTTTTGCGGTGTATAGCCCACCGGCACAGTCTTTCCCCTCGGGTTGCCGTCACCGTCCAAAATCGGATTTCCGCTTTCATCGGTTGCAGGGATCGGGTTTCCCTGATCGTCCAGGAGCGGCATTTCATACCGTCCGCCAACAATGATTTCTTCTCCCTTGGCAAAGTACAGTCCGGTATCGGCAAGCGCACCGTCCTCATACACCTCGACAAGATAGCCGTCAAACTTTTCTTCACCGGTATCGACTGTAATTTTCAGTTTATCATCGCCGCAGTTTTCCATACCGACGCGCTCGATCGTGCCGGGCGCACGGCGGTTTAGCACCGTAACCATCCCCGCGTCATAGCTATCGTAGCAGATGTTTTCATCACTCAGCGTCAGAGAAACCTTGTATGTGCCGCTTGCCAATTGCTCCGGAATCGGAAGAACCGCCGTTTTTTCATTGGCTAAGATTTCGCGGTCGTTGAGTACAATACCGTTTTCGGCATCGCCATCTGAAACAGATACAATGATTTTTGCACGATCGCTCAGATTTTCACCATTCCAGTTCACCATCAGGCCGTTTTCTCCCATCTGTGCCCGGTGTTCCGTCAGCGTACCGATTGGGTTCACCCTTACGGCGCTGATATCATAGGCGTTTTGATCAGAAAACGCAATCTGCATCCCTTGATTCGTATCTGATTTCGGGACGGCAATATAGGCCGCATTGCCGGAAACATTGATATTGGCGTTTTTCAGCGCCTCTTTCTTCTCCGCATCGGTCGCATTGCCGCCGGGCGCCGTATAATACCGCAGCGCATATGCGTTGCCTCCCTGCTTTACCGTCATTACCCTTTCAAGGTCGGTCTGTGTAAGCGCCGCACCGTCTGCGCGGCTGATCGAGAGAATGTAGTCACAGGCATCTCCAAAGGTAACCAAATGACAGGTGCGCTCATGGTTGGTAAGGATTTGGGTCTGCTTGCCTTGCGCGTCCATCAGCACCACGCCGTCCTGCTCTGCCGTCTGCACTCTCGCCGCAAAGTCAGAAACCGCCGTACTGCCGGCACTGTACGAAAGGTTCGCGCCTATGGATGCAAATTGCGTCTCACCGCTTGCCGCATCGGTTCCAAGCTTCATCGGCTTTAACATTTCGCGGTATAATTGTTTGGTTCTCTTTACCCCCTCATCATCTGAGGCAAGATCCGCAAAGGTCTGTATGCCGCTTGGGTTGCCATGGGTAAAGCTGACGCTGCCGCCCCAATAATAGGTAAAACCGACCCGAATCAGGCTGAGCACCTCCACCGAGCCCCACACCTTTTGGCTGCCGCCGCCCAGTTCTGCCGCGGCAAGCTCCATACCGCCGACAATCGGGATGTACTGCGGAAGAGAGAGCGCAACGTTTAACACAAACTGAACAAAGTCCGCAACGTCTTTTCCGGCTGCCGCCGTAATGGTAAAGCTGCCATCCATGATCTGCATAAACTTTACGCCGGCTGATAAATTCAGATTAAAATTGGGGTACCAGCCAACCGCAATCTCTCCGCCCTTTAAAAACTTTGCGTCTTTCAGCATTTTAAGGCTGAGGTCATCAAAGGATATCTTCAGTGACCGCAGCGACAGCTCCAGATCGGCATTGCCGGTCAAAATCTTGGTGATATCAAACTCGACATGCAATAAAACGGTGAGCGGCGGAACACCGTCTTTTCCGTAGATGGTCTCATAAAGCTGATCCAGTCCGCCGCCTCCGCCGGTAACCCAGGCAATCCCCAGGCCGTCAACGTTGACGCCCGGCTCAAAACCGCCCATCGAGAAATACATTTTATCCGGAATCGGCGCACCCGACGGAGAGGATTTTACCACAAGCGCCAGTGCAAGCGCGATGTTCCCGGTTTCAACCGCCGCGTTGACGCCGACCCGATATCCGCCTATGGTGTTAATGCTAAGCTCCCCTTCGATTTTGTTGGGTAAAAACTTGACGATCTGCGGCAGCGCAATATGCGCCTCCATATTGATCCCGATATATCCGGGTCTTTTGCCGCCGTACAGGATATCGTGGATCGCGGCGCCGGCCTCAACCCGTTCTGCCTCATTGTTGGCAGGCGGAACGTCCCGCTCCTTTACCTGGGATCGGAATTCTCCGGCGTCCTCGTCAAATGTCAGGCCAAAGGTATAGCCGTCGCCCGCATCCTCGTGTTCGACTTCATCAAACGCCGTCGTCCATCTTGCGCCGGCAGCAGTATTCTGCCGCACGGCCGCCGCACCGCCCGGCGTCATAAACCCAAGATCCAGGCTTCCGCCAAATGACATAATGTCGGACATCGTTTGATCGTCATTTTGGATTTTACCAAGAACGCCGTACTTCATATCAATCAAAAATCCGCCGACCGTGGTCAGGGTATCAAAGGCATTGTCCCACTTCAGCTCGATAAAATCCTGATTGCCGCTCAGTTCTCCGTTCTCCCGGACAACGCCGCTCTCGTCATACTCCGGAATGATATATTCCGTGCCGCCCTTTAAGCGAAACGCCGCCGTACCGTTGCGTACGGTTGTATTGGCACCGACCGTTGTGATCTTTCCGTCCATCAGCACCTCGACCGTGCCGTCCTCTTTCTCTTCAACCGTCAGATCGTCGCCGCGATAATTTAAGATGTGGTTGATATTAACATCCTTATCTTTCCCCACCAACCGATAAAATCGGGGGTTTGCACGATCCTTTTGGATATCGCCGCGCAGCGAAAGCAGCAGCTTTTCTTCCGCAATTGCGGCCTTTTCAAACTCTGCCTCGTCCTTATAAGCGACAACCCGATATGTCTCATTCTTATCGCGCTGCACCGTCACAACGCCGTAATAGGTGTTGTGATACCTGATATCGCCGGACACATGCACCACCATTGCATCGGAGGTAAAATCGGCAGGAACGCCCTCTAACGCCTCTTCTTTCGCGTTGTCCTTCCATACAAAGTGCAGCCGATACACGCCGGGCTCCATGTCTGTATCAAGCATGATGCTCACACTGTCCGGATTTTCGCCCTGCCCGTAAATAAGGTGATCCAAAGGCACTTCATAGCTCAGTCCGTTTTCTCCGCGAAGTTCCACTTTATTTAAAAGATCGCTCCTGAAAAATTCCATGCCGCGGCCTTGTACCGTAAGATAACGGATATCCCGGTTATAGATGATGTCCGGCGCAAGCGCAGAAAGGGTAATCGCCGGGAGCTTTGCGTCTCTTCCCGGAAGTATCATATGATTCTCGACCCCGGCAAGACAATAGTCCTCGGCATAATAGCCAAGTTCGTTGACGCTCTCGTCCATGTCGAAAACCTTGACGGCAAAGGTACCGAGCTGCGCACGCTCCTTGGGCGTAAACTGAAAATCAAAGTAGGTAACACGGTTTTCGCCGGGTTTGAAATCCAAAACCTCCGTACAGATCGGATCCGCGTTATTGTAGGTCACCCAGCTGCCGCTGTCCGTCTGTCTTTGGGTCTCAAACCCCAAAGCATAAACGACCACGGCCAGCTTTTGATACGTCTTGCCGGCATAGAGCGGATTTGTCATATTGACATTGATGCGGACAACATTGTCCGTCCCCTCCGAACCCCGGTACGCCGTGCGTGCCGCGTCCTTAAATTCCAGCTTTGAGGGCGCTGTTGTATTTAAAATCACCTTGTTGTCTTTATTCTTCAGGTTCGCCGTCACTCCGTAATAGGTCGAAAAGGATTTTTCCTGTTCCGGCGCAAGGCTCCCCAGATCATAATAGAGTGCCGCCGCACTGTCCGCCGTCTTTTTGTCATTTTTATCATTGGTAAAATGCAGCGTCTCGTCCGGCGTATAGTCAAACACCGTGGATGCGATATTTGCCCAATGCGCAAAGGTCATTTTATACGGCTTTTGCGCGGCAAACACGCTATTTACCCCATAGCCGACAATATTGGACGAATACGGATTATCCCGGACAAAATAGTCAGCCGGCATTCGGATGGTAGGATCCAGGGTCGAATCCCAGGTTTTTTCAGATTCAAAATAGGCGTATCCCTGTCCCAGGTTTTGCTTTGGCACCTCATAATAGCCATAATCCTTTTCACCGAGCCGGGTATCCATTAACACACGGCTTTTTACGTTTTTTGCCGTCTTTGCATTGTTTTTCACCGTGTAGGTAATCATGGCAGTCCCCAACTGCTCTGAGGCATCGTTATTCACCAGGGTAATTTTTTGTTCTACCGTAAAATCACCGATGCTCCAGGTGCTTTGCACCGCGGTGTTATCCTCAGTGAGCCGGGTATCCACCGCAGAGGACTTTGATCCAAACAATCCGTATTTTTCTCCGAACACGTACTCGTCAGAATCAATCCGAAAAGAGGTAAACGATGTGTCATAATGCTCTCCCCGATGGGTAAGGGCGGCGTTGTCATCGCTTTTTTTCAGGATATCCCCGTCAAGCGTTGCAATCACATATCCTCCGTTTTCCTCGTTGACGATGACCTTGATATACTGATTGGATATGGTAACCGTCCCGGCATCTGTCGGATCGGCAAATACCGTCCCCACCGGCAGCATTGCCGCCATCACGGAAATCATCAGAAGAATCGAAATCATCCGTTTTAACATGATCATCAGCACCCCCGTTTCTTAATTTACGTACACATAAACCAAATACATTCTCCGTCCGCTTTCCTTTGCCAAAACGGTGTAATACCCGTTTTGCAGTGCATCAAAGCCAGCATCCGGCGCAAATCCTTTGGCGTACTTCATCTGTGCCGCCGTTTTATGCCCCTTTGCGTAATAGTATGTTGCACCCTCTGCGCCTTGCAGGCGGATTCTTCCCTTGGCAGCCGTAACCACATCATTTGCATAAACCGGTGTGCCGTTGACGGTAAACCGATACACATCCTTCATCACAGTTACAATATGACTCTTTTCGGCCGTGTTTCCAAGCCGATCCGCCGCCGTTACCTTAACGGGATAAATCCCCTCTTTTTTAAGGTTCACACCGCTAAGGTCAAGACTTACGGTTACGCCGTCATCAACGCTGCCAAACGCATCGCCGAGCGGCGCATTTGCCCCGGACTGCAAATCCTGTACCGTGATATCCGCTAAAATTTGCCGCTCTGCCTCTTTTTCTTCGGTTCCTGTTTGCAGTGTAACCGCATTGCTTTGAAACCGAATGGACGGCGCCGTTTTATCGATCACCGAGATGTTTGCGGTCACCGTGTTTTCATGTCCCCAGCAATCGGCTGCTGCAATCTGATAAACGCCGTTTTCACTGACCGTCAGATTGTAGTCATAGGTTGTATCGCCCAGCGTAACCGCTTCCTTTTTGACCGCGACAAAAGCACCGCGCGCGGTTTTTGCCGTAACGGTCATCCCCTCTTTGGTTTCATCATCCACCTTTATAAGGATGCGCACGTCCTTGCTTGTATACATATTTCCTGCCTTATAGCTGTCATTGCCCGAAAGCACGCTGCCCTCTCCGACATAGTCAAGGTTCATCAGGATACGCGGCGCAAGTTCATCCATCGCCGTGATAACCCGATAATCCGTATAGACGTTTCCGGCGCGGTCTGCAAAATTAAATATCTTTTCTCCGTTTTCCAGGATCGAAATCACATGCCGGTTCTGATAACCGTCATTGGGATTTTGCAGCAGCATAACCTCCTCGCCGTCTGCAAAAACATACTCTGCCTTTGTCTCGTTCCGATCTTTATCATACGTGATAAGCGGATAGCCCTCGGCCGGCTTTGGAATATCCCGGTCAATCACGCTGATCGGGCCGTCCTCCGGCCGCCACAGGGAAAACGCATTGCCGCGAAGATCATAAACCGTCAGCTTTGCCAGACAATTTTGCTTAAATTCCACGGTAAGCGAAGTTCCGCTTATCACCGCCGTCACATAGTCATCGGTCGGTTTCAGCTCTTCCTGACCCTCGCCGTCGCGAAACGCCTTTACCTCCGCGTTTTTCAGCTGCTCGTTAAAGGTGATGTAGAGCTTGATGGAATTGTTGGTCGGCAAAGAGAGCAGTTCCCTGATTTCCTCCTGTGTTTTGGCATCGATCACACTCTGCCACACCTCTTGGGCGATCACCGGCGGTTCCGTATCGATGGTAAGGACGGCAATCGCAACGCGGCCGATGTTCCCGGCCTTGTCAAGCAGGATAAAGCTGCCGGTTCCGTTTTTGTCCAGCTCGGTATAATATCCGTTTTCGTCATGTGCCAGCAAAAACGGCGTTCCGTCATTTTTACTTCCGGTGACATATACGCCGCCGTCCGCCAAATCCGCCGCATCGGTCACAAGATACGCCCTGACGGAATTTTCACTCGGCTGATAGACAACCGTTCCCGTCGGCGCCGTCAGATCCACCGTGTTTGCCGGCAGCATGACCGGAACGCGCACGGTATTGTTATCGCCCGATCCTATAAGGGTCACGGTGACGGTTCTGTCCTCACCGCTCTCTGCGGCAAATACGACCGTTTTTTCCTTTTCGTATACCGACACACCATTTGGAAGATCGCCGTTCGCCTGCATCACGGAGGAAACCGCATCGCCGTTTTGATTCAGCGCCTGTACCGAAACAGACACGGCGCGGTTTACCAAACCGAGATTTTGCACGGCGTCCCCTGCTTCAAACCGCCCGATGGTCTGAAAACCGTTGTCGTCCGCCGCCGCGTAAGTGAGACGGTAATTGGCTATTTTGGTATCGGTTCTTTCCGAAAAAACGATATCGGATGCATCGGCCAAATACGCGCCCTCATTGCCGGCCGCATCGCGGAATCGGAAGGTATAGGTTTTCTCATCGGACGCGGCATCAAACGTCACCGCCTGCGGTGCCGCACCGCCGTCCGGCGGCAGCAGCGTTACGCCGTCCTCGTTAAAGCCCTCCACGGTGTATGTTGCGGCATAAACGCGCCGCTCATTGGTTTCTATATCGGTCTCGCTCTCTAAATGCAGACTGACGATTGCCTCCGGCGGAGTCTTATCGATATTGGTAACGGGAAACGCAAAGGTTCGCCTGTTGTCCTGAGCAAGGCTTTCGTTAATCAGCGTATAGCGCAGCGTTCCGTTTTCACGGAATGTAGCTTCCGTCTCGCCGCCGTCCACCGACAAGCCCTCTGTTTTCGATGTGTCGATTTTCACCCGAACATCACCGGACACCGGCGTCTGCGGCGTAATCTCTTTTCCGTCCGCGATAAAGATCAGCGTGTGGGAAAACGCGGCACCGAAAACATTTGCCTCGATATCCTGCGTCTGTTCCTCTCCGAACAGATCGGTATATACAACGGACGTAATGCCATCTCTGTAAATCGGGAGGTCTCTATGTGATGCCGCATAGCTGTCCGCCGCGCCGTCCACCTTTACCGGCACGGTAAAGTCCAGTGTCTCGCCGTATCGGTAAACGGGATATCCGTTTGCATTTTTTGCGTTCGTGACCTCCGCTTTCTTACCGTAAATCGGCGCGGTAAACGAATACGGATATTCCGTCTTGTTTCCGGCGGAATCCACAATCACAAGGGTAACCGCAGTGAGCGGCACAGACTCCGAATCCTTTCCGTAAATCTCTGCCCGGATTTCTCCCGTTTCCTCATCAAACGTACCGAAAAGCATCCCCGGCACATCCTTTATGTTAAACATCGCGCCGCTCTCTGCGGACCCTACTGTGTTCTCCAAAAGCATATCGGTATAACTTTCATCAAATTTGAGGAACACATTTTTCACCGTCCCGTCCGTCTTGGCACTGAGCGTAAACTTTCCGTCACCCTCGGTAAAGGTCGGCGCAGTGACAAACCGCGGCGGCACACGATCCACATTGGTAATCTCATACGTCAAATAGTCGGCGTTTTCCAGCTCAAAACGTTCGCCGTTGATCAGCATAAAATAGCTTCGGTTTCCGGCATAATCACGGGTATCCGGTGTAAAATAGCCGTTGCTTGTAAAGTGATAGATTCCGTTTTCATCAGGCCATACCCGAACGGTCTCTTTGGTTATATAATCGCCCGTCTCTTCATCGTATACGCCGTGGTACGAGATATCTTCTTCCGGTATTTTTGAAAGATCGTCTTGATCGGTTGCATATCTCCATGCGCCAAGCCACGCATCACCGTTATGCCCTCTCATATAATCAATCAGCGCGCTCTCCGGCGTATCGGTCACGACCGAACCATCCGCCGCCGTCTGGATATCATAAACCCCATTGACCTTTAGCAAAACCTCGTTTGTTTTTCGCTTGGTTTCCGAAAGGGTAATGTCAATCACCGGCTCCGCATTATCGCGGCGCAAAATCATAACATAGAGCGGCGACGCGGTTCCCCGTTCCGGGTGGCAGAACTGATAATACAGTTTTACCTCGCGGATTTCTTTTTCCGGCCCGTAGAGGTATCTTCCGATGTCATAATACTCGGACGCAATCTCGCCGGATTTGCTGAACTTTAATTCCTCCGACAGGTGATTGGGGTCGGTACCGATCCGCACGGTAAGCTTTTCCGTATTGTTCGGATCAACCTTATTTTGAACCGGCGTACCGTAGTATGCGGCATCGCCCCCATAGTAACGTCCACCCGGCGCGGAAAAACGGAGATACATTTCGTATCCGTTTGTTTCCGGGTGACTTGTCGAAACAGTATAGACCGGCACATCCGCCGTAACGTCATTTCCGTTTTGATCAAACAGTACCTCCCTGTTTCTTTTTTCGATATCACCGAAATCATGATAACTCATGATCCAGTCATGAAAATTGTAGTAGGTACCATCGATAAACCCGTCCGGTGTATTGTCAAACGCAAAGTATGCCATCGGCGCACTGCGCGGCGCAATACCGCCAAGGTATGCCATATCGGCTTCCCATTCATAGCGTACGGTTCTGCACCGGGGATACGCGATACCGTCCTCATCCACATACGGCTCATCGGTCTCCAGATAATCGGTATCAAGAGATCTTGGATCCAAATCCAAAATTGCGCGCATATCGCCGCCATCGGACGTTCCAAAATCCAGATCACTCAGTTTCCAGCTGCCGACCACGGTGTCGGTGTCAAGGTTTTCCGGCGTGCATGCTCCGTTGTACAAAACGCGCTTTAACCTTACAAAGCTATTTTCCATATCCACACGGTCAAGCTTGGTTACGGGATCTCCGACAAGCTGTATTTCCGCCTGCGCAAAGCCATATAAATCCGGGGTGTTGACCGGATTTTCATATGCATCATCGGCCCAGATCAATCCGCCGCCCTCGCTGTCTCTGATAAAATCCGCTCTCTTTCCCGTGCTGTCATTGGTCGAAAAACGCTTTAGCCGCACCTTTGCATTCGGCGCACCGTAGAATGTGTTATACTCCACGGTTTTAACCAGCGTACCTCCATCCTCCTTCTCCGCCGCAAGAACAAGCATAATCGGGCGCGAGGTTTGATCGAACCGCACGTTTTCGCCATAGGTTTCGCCCTCACTACCGATGGCGGCAATCCACGCCGTGTCGGGGTCAAATTCTGCGATCCGCCCTTTCGCGTCAGCAACAGCAGAGCCGTCCTCGCTGAGCGAATAGTAACAATACACGTCCCTGGCGCGGTTTCTCATGTCGTCAAGGCAGTGATCGCTGATATAGGCGGCCGTATCAAAAACGTTTGCCGGTTTTTCCGCCCACATATACCAATACGCCGTCACATGATCCACCGAAAACTCAATGGAAGGATACTCCCCGACAAGATACTGTTTTTCGGTGTCTGTCGTATATCGGATATCGGCATATCTTCTGTCATACTTTACGGGAAAGCGAATCGCCTCGCTCTCGTTGCCGTGCGCATCCCTTGCCTTGATCCACAATACCCTCTCAAAGACCACGTTTTCACTCGGAAGGTCGGGAGCTGATATGATTCCCTCTTTTCCCGATGCCTCAGTGTAGCCGGGTTCCTCGGTTTCGTTTTCGGAAAATCCGTATGCATAGGTAACCGCATCATCGCGATCCGTCAGACAAACCGCAACATCATCTCCCGTGACCGTTGCTGTCACGGACGGTGCAAGCGTGTCATAGCCCTCCCAATCGGGCGCCGACATGCTATGCGCAGCGCTTGCCGTGTTTCCGGCTTCGTCAGAAACCGTGATGCTGATGTCGATTTTGTCCGCCTCACATTTGTCGGGCAGTTTTATAAATCCATAGGCTCTTTTGTTTTGAATCGGCGATCCGAACGAAACGTTTTGGGCGCCGTTTTCGCTCTGCTGCCACAAAGAATCCGTGTAGTTTCCCGATGCAGACGCCTGATAGGCCACACCGTCTCCGTCCGTTCTTCCGCTTACCTGTACCGTAAACGATGCATCGCAGCCCTCCAGCAAACCGTCGTCAATCTCTGCCGTAATCTGCAAAACGCCTCCGCCCTCATCGTTTGCCAAAACGTGAATCTGCGGCGGATCAAAATCCATCTTATATTGCTTATCCGGCGACACCTTATATGCTTCGCGCTTCCCGGCCGCACCCTTTGGCAAATCCTTTGGCGCAAGCATGCCGTCTCCGTCCCGGTCATAGCACATCAGGGTGTATCCGCTCTCGTCCGCCGGCATTTCGCTGTCCGGCAGAACAGCGGTCACCTTAACGCTTGTTCCGTCCTTGATCCGATACCCCTCATGGAGCTGCACATAATATGTAATCGCCGTACGGTCATCGGAGGGCTCCGCCGGACGAACCCGATCTCCGTCAATCCAAAGCCAGCCGCTCTCCTGCCATGTTCCGCTGCCGGGAACGTAGTATTTTTGTTTCAGCTCCTCTTCGCTCGGCGCTATCACAACGTCATTTCCGTCCACGTCTTCTATGTTCAGCTTTATCTTCGGCAGTGCCGCAATTTTGGTGCCGCGCACCATCGGTTTATTCAGCGCCAGCGTCACGGCAAGCACATCACCGTTTTTGATAAAGGCGTCCGAATCCCCCGATTTTTTCGTCATTTTCATGTTTTTGATTCCAAACGGGATCAAATCGACCTTGGGCGAACCGCTGACGATGGCGGCAACCTTGCCTGCCGGCTGCTGCCCGTTTTCGTCTGCGGCAAACCGATTATCCGACAAATCGCAGATATGATTCCAAAACGCCGCATTATCGTTTTCCGACACGTTCACCTTACTGAACCGATAGAAAAATCCGCGTTCCTGTGCAACCTGGGACACGTCCGTATACGGATCGGCAATCTTATATTCAAAAATCATGACGGGCTTTCCGTCTGTTTTTGACGGTGCAAATTTATAAAACGGAGCCTCTGCAATCATTCCGCCGGTACCGTCGATACCGACGGTTTCCACATGCAGATTGAGTTTGGCAATCTCACTCTGCGTCATGTTCTTAAACACGACGGGCTCATCCCATTGCACCCTGAAATACACCGTCCGGTCGCTGAGACGGTCGATGTTATCAAGGGTAACCGTTCCGTTTTCGATTTCCTGCTCTCCCTCCGGGTCAGCAGTCACCCGAACAGAATCAATTCTCGGCCCCTTGACATCTCTGCCGGCCAGTATCGCACCCGACAGATAAGAATCCACCTGTGCGTCTTTATCACTCATTGCCATAAACCCGATCACGCCGAGGTCGTCTCCGTTTTTCCAGGCCGAAAAATCTCCAAAATTCGGCCCGTCACTTAGGGTATGATACTTTTTCCAGCCACCACCGCTCGACTCAACCCATTCGCCAAGGGCAGTCGTAAAACCCGTGTCATTGCTTTTTCCCGTCAGACCCCATCTTGTCTGAACCGTCTTTACCTTCCAGGAGAAAAAGTATTGAATATCGCCCTTGTCAAACATATTGGCGATGTTTCCGTTTTCTCTCTGTTCCTGGTCGGCCAGGGCAGGAAAACGCACATTGGCGTACCATTTGCGCACATTTCTCGGCCCCTTTAGCTGCGACAGCCATTCGCCCTTGGCGTTAAAGCAGTCGGACAAAGCGGAACCGCTGAAATTGCGCCCAAAACGGTTTAAAAGATATCCGTTATTTTGCAGCCACTTCATGGATTCTGCCTCATTGGCGGTGATTTTATCGCTGAGTTTTCCCCATTCCGTTACACCGGCATCAAAAAAACGCACCGGCTTACCGCCGGTATAAAGTGTTGTCACCGGCGCATAGGTAATGGGATGGCCGTATGCGTTTGTCTCACGCTCGGCTGCCTGTACTGCGCCAAAGCTCTGTCCCATCAGTATGCACCATACCGTCACAAGTGCCACAAATCGTTTTTTCATCATTTCCACTCCTCTCCTTTTTGCGCCGCATATCCATGGGGGCACTGCCGCATCAGGGCGGAGACCCGTGCAAGAAACACAGCCGTTTTGTACGGTTTTTTGATCCAGTCGTCTGCGCCGGCGTTTAACATGACAGTTTCCTCCTCGCCGCTCCGGCCGATAAAAAGCAACTTCGGCGGTTTCTGCGTCTCCTTGACCGCCCTGCAAAACCGAACCCGCTCCGGCTCCTCGCTCTCCAGTTCCGCGATCACAAGACCGATATCGCCGCGCGCGATCAGGGTCAAAACCTCGTCCATGCAGGAACAGCAGACGATATCATAACCGCTCCGTGCAAGAATCTTCCCGGTCAGCATGGTAAGTTCCGCATCATAGCCCACAATCAGTATTTTCAAAACAACACCTCCCAAAAAGAAAAGCCCCGATGGAGTCTGTCCAATCGGGGCGATCGATTTCTCCACATCATTTATTATATTGGAGAAACGCGTTATTTTTGAATTGTTAGGGAAATCTCACAATTGGGACAAAACGAAAGCCAACCCCAAAAGACAAAATTTCGGGTTGGCTTATTTTCTTTGCAAAATTTTAGCCGGTGGTAAAAAAATACCCCTTTGCATAAACCGAGACGATGTCATAATCGTCCGCGTTTTCGGTATCGATTTTCTTTTTCAGATTTCTGATGTGAAAACGGACGGTACGGGTATCATCGGCCGAGGGCGTTCCCCAGACCGTCTCATAAAGCTCCTGCGGCGAAAGAATCCTGTTTTCGTTTTTTACCAAAAGCAGCAACAGCGCAAACTCCTTTACGGTCAGATTGACGTCCGTACCGCTTACATAGGCCTTGTTTTTGGAAAGCTCCAGCGTCAGGGAACCCTTTTTGACAAAATCCGACTGCTTATACTTTTCTTCCGTACGGAAGTACCGCTTTAAAAGCCGACCGATCACCGCCAAAAGTTCATCAAAGCTATACGGCTTTGTCAGATAATAATCGCCGCCGCGCGCAAGCCCCTCTACCTTGTCGGAAATCTCATTCTTCCCGGTCAGAAACACGACCGGGTTGTCGCTGATCCGCCGAAATTCTTCACACACATCGTAACCGCTCCCGTCCGGGAGCATGATGTCCAGGATAAGCAAATCCGGCACCGCCTCTTTCAGCCGCGCATTGCTTTCCTGTACCGAGTCCGCCGTCAGCACACGGTATCCGTGCCGTTTCAGCATTCTTGCATTGATGTTTAAAACCTCTGGCTCGTCCTCTACAATCAGTATGGTGGGCTTTGTCATATCCATTTATTTCACCTCAGTGCCGGGCAAGGTAAAGGAGACTGCGGTTCCCTTGCCGAGTTCGCTTTCAATCCATATCTTTCCGCCATGTGCCTCGATGATCTGATGGCATACAGACAGTCCGATCCCGTGACGCCAATATTCCTTGCTTACCGAAACATAGCCTTCAAATGCCTTTTTCTTGATTTCTTCACGCATGCCCTCGCCGTTATCCGAAACAGAAACGCGCTGATCGGCATTCTGCTGTTTCAAGGAGACTGTGATGATACCGTCCTTGGTGTGCTGCATACTGTTAGAGAGCAGATTGTCTATCACCTGCATCATCCGCGCATAGTCTACCTGAATCGGCGGCAAACTCTCATCGATGTCAAAAACAAGCCGGTTTCCGCCGGGGTTCTTTTTATCAAAATAGGTTTTTGCCGATTCCTGTAAAAGCTGCGCCAACCGCACCGAGGAAAGATCCAGCGTCAGCCGCCCCTGCTCAATCGCAACGGTATCCATCAGCTCCAGTACAATTTTATCAATCCGTACCACCATTCTTTCAATGGTTTTCTGGTTTTCTTTCATGGTTTTTATATCCCGGTTGGCTTCGTCCAGCAGTTCAAAGGTATCGCGGGCATGCAAATTGATGGCGTTTAACGGGTTTTTAATTTCATGCGCTACCGTTGTCAAAAAGACGGATTTAACTTCATCGTGGCGTTTTAACTGCGCATTCTGCTCTGCGAGCTGCTTTCTCTGGGATTCATATTCGCGCAGGTGCAAAAATAAAACAATGGCACAGGAAACACTGACCGCCGTCGTTGTAACAAGAATATCCGTCAGCATTTCGGCCTCGGTAGGAAACCAGGTCACAAGCTGCGGATAACGGTATCCAATCACAGAGACCGCGATGTACTCCAGCACTTCGGCCAGGGAAACCAGGATCGCCCATTTTCCCTCCAGCATCAGCACCGTAAACAAAACGGCAAAGATAAACATGGACGGCATACCGCCCTTATAGGCGCCCGACGCAAAAAAGAGGATCGGAAACACCACCATAAAGATCGTAAAAATCGTGATGAAATAGCCGATCCGATATTTACCGGTTTTATATGTAAAGAACAGCAGGCCGGCGGAGAGAACCGTGAGCAGGCCGCTCAGCGCCGCACTCACATACATCGCCGTGACGACGTTTAACAAAAGAGTTGCCATACTGATCCCCACACCGGCGATCGCAAGCACGTTAAATAACCTGACCCGAAAGTCCAGATCCCGGTCAAAAAATCGTACCGCAAACTTTTTGAGTCTCTCTTTCACGCAAACCGTCCCCTATCCATTATTTTGTGCCAACCGCTCCGCATGATTGATATCCACCAGTCCAAAATGCCGAAGCCCCAGGTAAATCCCGTCCTCTTCCACCATTTTGGTGACGTATTCCGCGTCCTGTTTCAACACAGGAATGCATGGCGTCATCGCAACACCGTGCGCCACGGTTTTCAGCATCGTAACATCGTTATGATCGTCCCCGAAGGCGTAGGTATTCTTTGGGTCGATGTCCAACATCTTTAATATCTTTAAAATTCCGCCTGCCTTGCTGACCCCGGCCGGTGCAACGTCCGCCGCCAGCTCATACCGATGCGGCGCAATATCGATTTCGCCGTCAAAGGCAGCCTTGATTCCCTCGTACTGCACTGCGGTATCACAGGCAATCTGGATTTTTGACACCGAAAATTTCTCTGCCTTCATCCGCTCGATCGGTAAAACGCAGGCATAATGCGACGCCAGCCGCGCCGCCAAACTTTGATACGCTGCGCCGCCAAACGGGGTATAATAGCCGCCCTCGGTATTTTCCAAAATGTAGCCAAGCCGGTTTTGGTTCATATACGCCATAAAACGGCGAATCAGATCACGGGAGAAAAATGTCTCATAAAGGCGCGTTTTCCCGATTTTTGCAGCCGCACCGTTACAGGTGATATACCCCTCCAGCAGATCGCCGAAATCCGGCAGACAGCCGTCGGAGCGGCCGGTCGCCACACAGGTGAAATATCCGCTTTTTTTAAGGGACTCGATGGCAGATGCCGCACTGCTCGGAATCCGATCAATGCCGCGCCGTTTGGCAATTAAGGTTCCGTCAATATCAAAAAATACCGCACCGCGATAATGTTTCATGCCTGCCTCCTATATGAGTTTAAAATGGGCAAGCGCGTGATAAATTCCCTCTTCGCCAACGCCGCCCGTAATATAATCCGCTGCCTTGTCAAGCCCCTTGGCGTGTGGCGTCATGGCAATGCCGCAGCCGACTGCCTCCAGCATCTCCACATCGTTGCCGTCATCTCCAAAGGCGTAGGTATCCTTCATGTCAAGCTGCAATGCAGCAATTACGGCACGGACACCGACCGCCTTGTTCATATAGGTCTTGCCGACGTCGGCAGACAGGTTATTGTGGTGCTGAATCACCGAAAAACGGCCGGCAAATTTTTCTTTCATCGCCTCGTACTGCTGCATTTTGGAAAAGGTGATAATCACCTTGTTGATTCGTTTTCCCTTGGGGTCGTCCAGGACAGAAAAGCAATCGGAAAACGGAATGTGAAAAATTTCTAAAAATTTACGAAACTTTTCCTCTGCGGCCGCCTGCACGTAGCAAGCCTTTGACCCCTCTATGGCGTAGCCGATTCCCTCGCTCTCCATATAATCAATCAGCGTCTTTAAATCCTCTTCCGATATAAAATCGTTATGGATTTCCTTTCCGTCTACTTCGGCAACCGCGCCGTTTGAGGTGACATAGCAGTCAAAATCAATATCGGTTTTTGGGGTATAGCAGCGTGATCTGCCGGTTGCAATCCCCACCAGATACCCGTTTTCCTTCAGTCTTGCAATTGCCTGCTTGGTCATCTCGGTCGGCTGATAAATCTTCAGCCGCTCATCCACCAGGGTTCCGTCCACGTCAAAAAAAACTGCGCCCTTATAGTCCTTCATTTGGTTAGACCCCTCTCTTGTCTCTGTATTTGCTAGCTATTATACCCCAATTCCGCAAAAATTGCAACATCGGCGTCAAATTACATTTTTTGTGCCGAGAGGGGAATATGCTTTCTGTACCGCATCTTTGGTACAAATCGGACTGATTCGGGACTTGCTTTTTTGAAAAAAATCATGTATGATAATAGCATGAACAACAATCATTCCTTTTTACCGATTTCAAAAAAAGATATGCAGGCACGAAATATAGACAGACTTGATTTTGTCTATGTCATTGGCGATGCCTATGTGGATCACCCAAGCTTTGGCCCTGCCATCATCTCCCGTGTGCTTGAGCACGCCGGCTACACCGTCGGCATCATTGCGCAGCCCGACTGGCACAGCTGCGACGAGATGAAACGGCTGGGTCGGCCAAGGCTCGGTTTTTTGGTCTCTGCCGGAAACATCGATTCCATGGTCAATCACTATACCGCCGCGAAAAAGAGACGGAACACCGACTTTTATTCTCCGGGCGGAGAAATCGGACATCGTCCGGATCGTGCGACCATCGTATATTCCAACCGCATCCGCGAAGCCTACGGACGGGACATGCCCATTATCATCGGCGGCATCGAGGCAAGCCTGCGCCGCTTTGCCCACTATGATTATTGGAGCGACCGCGTCCGCCGCAGCATTTTGATTGACAGCGGCGCCGATCTTTTGATCTTTGGTATGGGCGAGAGGCAGATTATTGAGATTGCCGCATACCTTGCCGCCGGGGTGCCGGTGCGCAGCATTTGCTCTGTGGCAGGGACGGTCTACCGTGAGGACAAAGCGGAAAATCTGCCGGCGGACACTCTGATTCTGGCAGACTTTTCCACGGTTTCGGGCGACAAAACCGCCTACGCTAAAGCAACCATGCAGCAGTATGAGCAACAGGACGCCGTGCGCGGCAAACCGCTGGCGCAGCTTGACCGGGACTACTATGTCGTACAAAATCCGCCGGCCGCGCCGCTAAGTACCGAAGAGCTGGACGCCGTCTACGCCCTGCCCTACGCACGCACTTATCATCCATGCTACGCATCAAAGGGCGGTATCCCGGCAATCGCCGAGGTACAGTTTTCTCTGACCTCCTGTCGGGGCTGCTACGGCGGCTGCAATTTCTGTGCCTTAACCTATCATCAGGGCAGAACCGTGACCGCCAGAAGTCATGATTCCCTCCTGGCCGAGGCCGCCCTGCTCACACGGCAAAAAGGGTTTAAGGGCTATATCCACGACGTCGGCGGACCGACCGCCAATTTCCGCGGGCCGTCTTGCAAGGATCAGCTGCAGCGCGGCGTCTGCAAAAGCCGGCAATGTCTTTTTCCCACACCGTGTAAAAACCTGGAGATTACGCATGAGGACTACCGTCTGCTTTTAAAAAAGCTGCGTGCCTTAAAGGGCGTCAAACGGGTTTTTATCCGTTCCGGCATTCGGTACGATTACCTGATCTATGATAAAGACGACCGTTTTTTTGAGGATCTCTGCAAATACCACATCAGCGGTCAGCTAAAGGTTGCGCCGGAGCATATCTCTGATCACGTGCTAAAGTATATGGGAAAACCCGGTCGCAAGGTCTATGATCGGTTCGCGCAAAAATATGCCGCGATCAATCAGCGGCTCGATAAAAAGCAGTTTTTGGTTCCCTACCTGATGTCGTCCCACCCCGGAAGCCGGCTGCAAGACGCAATCGCCTTGGCGGAATACCTGCGCGATCATCATTTAAATCCCCAGCAGGTACAGGATTTTTATCCGACGCCCGGCAGTCTTTCCACCTGTATGTACTACACCGGGATCGACCCCAGAGACATGCGCCCGGTCTATGTCCCAAAAACGTATGAAGAAAAGCAAATGCAGCGCGCACTGCTGCAATATAAGCGTCCGGAAAACTACGCCCTGGTCTATCGGGCGCTTGTCAAAGCCGGACGCACAGACTTAATCGGAAACAGTCCGAACTGTCTGATTTCCGACCATAAAAAAGGAGCGATGCAAAATGGCAAAAATACTGAGCGGAAAGCTGGTTTCCGCAAGAGTCAAGGAACATTTAAAGGAAGAAGTCGCGGCGCTGACCAAGGCCGGCACAAGACCGGGTCTGGCCGTCGTCCTGGTGGGCGATGATTCCGCATCAAAGGTGTATGTCGCAAACAAAGAAAAGGCGTGTGCCGAACTTTCCATTTATTCCGAAAAATATGTGCTGCCGGAAAAAACCACTGAGGATGAGCTGCTTGCGCTGATTGAAAAGCTGAATCAGGATCCGAATATTCACGGCATTTTGGTGCAGCTGCCGCTGCCAAAGCACTTAGACGACAAGACCGTCATCCACCACATCAAGCCGGAAAAGGACGTTGACGCCTTTCATCCCGTCAATGTCGGAAAAATCATGATCGGCGACTTTGACTTTGTTCCGTGTACACCGGCCGGCGTTATGGAACTGATTGCAGAGAGCGGCGTATCGGTCGCCGGGAAGGAATGTGTGGTTATCGGCAGAAGCAATATTGTCGGAAAACCGATGTCTATGCTGCTTCTGCATCAAAACGGCACCGTAACCGTCTGCCATTCTAAAACACAGAACCTAAAAGAGGTTACCAAACGCGCCGATATCCTGGTTGCCGCAGTCGGCATCGCCAAATTTGTAAAGGCCGACATGGTAAAGCCCGGCGCGGTTGTGATTGACGTTGGTATGGATCGTGACGAAAACGGAAAGCTTTGCGGCGATGTGGACTTTGCCGAGGTGGAGCCGATTGCCGGCGCGATTACGCCGGTGCCCGGCGGCGTTGGTCCCATGACGATCGCCATGCTGATGCGCAACACCGTGACCGCGGCAAAACGTGCCCACGAAAAGAAAACCCGATAAAAAAATCCGGACAGAAAAAACTGTCCGGATTTTTTTACGCCTTTTTTCTTAAAACGATTTTAATAAAGTTCAGGTACTTTCCGCCGCCGGCCTCCATCGACTTGCGGTCACCGATTGCATATTCGTTGTCAAGGCTCAGCCAATCCGCCCAGACCTCCTCATTCGATTCCATCTCAGAAACCGTGACAACTTCCGCGCCGGCACTTGCCGACACCGTTTCTCTCCAATAGTTTACGTCACGCATGTAGGATAGCTGTTCCGGCGTCCAGGACAAAAGCAGCTCCGGCGGTAAATGGTCGTGACAATCCTTTTTCATGCCCGGAATGGCAATGTAAATATATCCGCCTTTTTTCAAAAACGGCAGCAGCTTTTCGTCCAGGTATTTCGGATCCCGGCCAAAATAATTATAAGAATCCGTGCTGACTACTGCGTCAAAAAACTCCCTTTCAAACGGCAGCGCCTCGGCATCCGCCTTGACCGGTATCAGCCGATCGTCCGTCATGCCCATCTCGTGAAAAAATTTGCGGTTTTCCTCCGGGTCGCTCCAAAGATCGGCGGCATAAACCCGAAACCCGTATTCCTTTGCCAAAAATACGGAGGTCAGTCCCATACCGCTCCCAAGGTCGCACACCGCAGCGCCCTCGGCGATTTTATGGTCTTGCAGCAGCTCCTCCTCCAGTTTTATGGGATTTGGCCCCATGATTTTATCCATCAATTTTGGGATTTGATATTGTTTACTTCTTGGATATTCCATGTGATGATTCCTCCTTTTTATTGCTGTTTTTCTCTATCAGATGCCGATGCCATTGCTCAAAATGCCAATCGGCCATCTCGGCAACCTCTGTTTTTCTTCCGGCGTCAAACACACTGTAAAAAAAGAACATCGGCGCATACAACGCGGCCGCCTCTTCCCGCGGGTGTGCATACCCCAGGCTTTTCAGCAGATCGGTGACATAATCGAGCGGCCCTGTTACCAAATAGTTTTGATACAGCGCATGCATCGCATCGCTGCGGTATTGCTCCAGCGTGAGCATCTGCCGAAACGCCGCAGCAAACGCGTCCTCCGTCCAGTATTTCAGCTGCGCACGGCTAAACAGAACGATCTGTTTCAGCGAGGTAGTCTGATACTTTTCCTCCATCTCGGAGAGGGTACCCTCCGGCACGTCGTATTGTTTTGCGGCGCTTGCGTCCTGCTGCTCCATACGGGATAAGATATGCAAAAAAATATCCCTTTTATTTTGATAATGCCGATAAAGCGCGCCCTTGGTGATGCCCAGCTCTCCGGCAATCATGCTGACCGAAACCGCCTCATACCCCGACTTTGCAAAAAGCTTCAGCGCCGCCGCTAAAATTTTTTCTTTGGTGTCGCCCATTCTTCTTCCCCCCTGCGTTTTGCTTTGGCACAAAGCATTTGTTTTACCGAAAAGCAGCATCGTCTGCCTTTTCCGAAAACGCTTTGATTCTTTCTGCCAAAACAAAGTAAAATAAACGATCGTTTACGTTTATTATAGTAAACGATCGTTTATTTGTCAAGTATTTTTTTGAGAATTACAAAAAATCCTGCCGTTTGTATGAAAAACGGCAGGATTTTACTTTTATTTTCTAGCCTTTTAAACGCCTTATACAACCTTTTGCGGCATCACAAAATGCACACCCAGGGCATCATTTTTACATATGGTATGCTGCGGGCATTTTTTTGCACAAATGCCGCAGTTCACGCAGCGCTCCGGGTCAATATACGCAAGGTTATTCTCCAGCGCGATCGCCTCTTTGGGGCAGTTTTTGGCGCAAATACCGCAACCGATACACCCCACCTGACAGGCGGATCGCACATCCTTTCCTTTATCCTTGGAGCTGCATATCACACTGAAGTGACTTTTTGCCGGCAAAATCCGAATAACCTGTTTCGGACATTCCTTGACGCAAAGACCGCAGGCAACGCACTTTTCCTCGTCCACGGCGGCAACGCCGCTCTCTGTGGAGATTGCACCAAAGCGACAGACCTTTTCACAGGATCCATACCCTAAGCAGCCGTAGGCACAAACCTTTTCGCCGCCGCCAAGCCGCATCGCGGTATGACAATCCATCGGGCCGTCGTACGTAAACTTTTCCTTTGCACGATCCGCGTTGCCGTTGCATAGAACACGGGCAACCGTTTTTTCCTTTTCCTCCGCGGTCACGCCCAAAATGGCAGCGATCTTCTCCGCCGCAGCGGCGCCGCCGGCCGGACACTGATTGGGCGCCGCCTTACCGGCAGCCAGGGCAGCCGCATAGGCATTACAACCGGCAAATCCGCAGCCGCCGCAGTTTGCGCCGGGCAGCGCCTCTACAATGCGAGGAATCCTTTCGTCCACCTTTACCGCAAATATTTTTGATGCAATGCCCAGCAATGCGCCAAAAAGCAATCCCATACCGCCAATGACCGCAATCGGAACCAAAATCTGACTCATAGCATCGTACCCCCTTTTTTATTTTAAGCGCCAAAACTCAGCCCGGAAAATCCCAAAAACGCAATGGAGAGGAGCGCCGCCGTAATCAAAACGATCGGCATTCCCTTTAAAAAGGACGGAATATCCGAAGATTCCAGCCGCTCCCGTACACCGGCGAACAGTACAATCGCCACCAAAAAGCCGATGGCGGCCGAGGTGCCGTAGGTCAGGGATTTTAAAAAGCTCATCGATGCGCCGCTGAACTTGCTGATGTTTTGAATTGCAACGCCCAGCACGGCGCAGTTGGTCGTAATGAGAGGCAAATAGACGCCCAGTGACTGATAAAGCCCCGGCACGGATTTTTGCAAAAACATCTCCACCAGCTGAACCAGCACGGCAATAACCAGAATAAACGCGATGGTTTGCAAATATTCAATATGAAACGGAACGAGCAGATAGTTTTGTACCACCCAGGTGATTGCAGAGGCACAAAGCATGACAAAAATAACGGCAAAGCCCATTCCGGCCGCGGTCTCCACCTTTTTGGATACGCCCAAAAAGGGGCAAATGCCCAAAAACTGCACCAGGACAAAGTTATTGATGAGTATTGCACCGATACTGATAATGAGTAAATCACGAATCATGCTGCACACCCTCCTTCACGCGTTTCCGCCTGTTTGCGATACCGTTGATGACGGCAAGTAAAATTCCCAGCGTCAAGAATGCGCCCGGCGGCAGAATCATGACAGAAACCGGCATAAATCCCTCTCCAAAGAGCGAAATCCCTGCAAAGCTGCCGGCTCCCAGCACCTCACGCACCGAGGCAATCAAGGTCAGCGAGCAGGTGAATCCAAGTCCCATGCCAAGACCGTCCAGTGCAGAGCGTCCGACGCTGTTTTTTGAGGCAAACGCCTCGGCGCGGCCAAGGATAATACAGTTTACCACAATCAACGGGATATAGATACCAAGACTCCCGGAAAGTGCCGGTGCATAGGCGTTTAAAAGCATCTGCACCACCGTAACAAAGCCGGCTATAATCACCACATACGAGGCGATTCTGATTTTGCCGGGGATAAAGTTTCTCAGCAGTGAGATTACCATGTTCGAGCAGATCAAAACGGCCGTGGTCGAAAGTCCCATACCGATGGCGTTGGTAACGCCGGTGGTAACGGCCAGGGTCGGACACATGCCCAAAAGCAGAACAAAGGTCGGATTTTCGGTAATCAGTCCGTTCAAAAAGGTTTTCCATCCTGATTGTTTCATTGTTGACCGCCCTCCTTTTCCCCTGCAAACGCGGCTGCCTCCAGTGCGGTATTCACGCACTTGGTCACCGCTTTTGACGTAATCGTTGCCCCGGAGATCGCGGCAATTTCATTCTCGCCGCCGGCGCTGCCCTTTACGACCGAGATTCCGTCATGAAGTCCCCGGTACTGATCCGAAAAGGCAGGCTCGGTCGATTTGGCGCCAAGTCCCGGTGTCTCGCTCATGCTCATCACCTTGATCTGTGCCACCGTTAAATCACGGTTGACACCCGTCATAACCGAAATATCACCGCCGTAGCCCTCACTGCACACCACGGTTACCACGTAGCCGGCATCCTTTGCCGCATAGACCGAATCGACCGAAACGCCCTCCAAAGAGGGTGTAAAGCCGTCGGCGTCCGCCTCTTCAAACCCGTTGGCACCGGGCAGCACCTCGGTCATCGATTCCTCAAACGAAATTTGATTATTCTTTTCTATGATCGGTGCGGTAACACTGTTTACAAACGCCAAAAGCGCCGCAATCACCGCACAAATCAAAAGAAGCTTTCCTGTCAGTGTCAAAGTTTCCTTCATGCTGCCGCCCCCTCTCTTTTTCCCGTGCCGAAACGGCGCGGTGCCGTCACCCGATCAATGAGCGGTGTTGCGATATTCATCAGCAAAATGGAATAGGAAACCCCTTCCGGGTATCCGCCCCATATACGGATCACGACCGTTAAAATACCGCAGCCCAAGGCAAAGAGGATTTGACCTTTCGGCGTGGTTGGCGTTGTGGTATAATCGGTCGCCATGAAGAAGGCACCCAACATCAGACCGCCGGACAGAATCTGGTACAGGGCATCGCCGCTGAATAACCCCTGATGTCCGCCGAAAATCCAGGTTCCGACCGCCACGGTCGCAATATAAATTACCGGCACGCGCAGCCGAATCACGCCGCAAAGCAGCAGATACGCCGCACCGATTAAAATGGCAAGCGCCGAGGTCTCGCCGATACAGCCGCCGATGTTGCCAAGGAATAAATCAAGATAAGACGGCAGATTTTCTGCGCCGGCAGCATAGGCCGCAAGCGGCGTGGCCGTGCTGACCGCGTCTGCGCCAAGCGGCGTTGCCGCGCCGACTGCATTGGC